>FUFK010037526.1_pt1 | contig 99298 bp, 161 predicted proteins | sample 1021851 | NCBI WGS metagenome assembly FUFK01 (sample SAMEA51879418, study PRJEB19060) | metagenome
GAGCGTGCAGAAAGAGGTGAATATACTTCTATCTATGGTGACAAACTAACTAAAGTTTATAAGTTTAGAAAAGATGATTATGATTTATTTGAAGCTGATGTACCAGAAACTACGAGAGCTTTAGTTGATTTGTATTCTGAATCAGATGAAATATCTCAAGGTCATGTTGTATTGACATATGATATTGAGTGTGAGATGGATAGTGGATTACCAGACCCTCAAGAAGCCAAAAACGAATTGACTTCAATTGCACTTCATGATTCTGCTACAAATGATTATTGGGTNTTNGTNGTNGANAANAAAGGAACTGTAAGAGAAAGAAAAACTGGTAATAAAACTATTATACCATTTACCGATGAACGAGATATGTTGATGAAGTATTTGGAGTTGTATGAAATGATTAATCCATCAATCGTTACAGGTTGGAATATTGATTACTTCGATACACCTATGTTATACAATAGAATCAAAAGATTATTAGGTGAAAGACAAGCAAATAGATTGTCACCAATAGGACAATGTTTTTGGTCACCATATAGAAAAAGATATTTCATAGCTGGTGTTTCTTATTTAGATTATATTTCTCTTTACAAGATTTACAACTATGGTGAATTACCAAACTACCGATTAGATACAATCGCTAAAATAGAATTAGGTAGAGGTAAAATAGAATATACTGGTAATCTCGACCAGTTAATGAGAGATGATATAGAGAAGTTCATCGAGTATAACTTGGTGGATGTTGAATTAGTAGTAGAGTTTGATAAGAAACTTCAGTTCATAGATTTATGCCGTGGTATTTGTCACGCTGGTCATGTACCTTATGAAGATTTTGTGTATTCATCGAAATACTTGGAGGGAGCTTTACTCACTTACCTAAGAAGGAGAAACTTGGTTGCACCTAATAAACCTGCTGATAGAGAAGAAAAAATGCAGAAGATAAGAGATAACAATGAAGAGAAGTTTATTGGAGCATATGTTAAACCACCAATAGTAGGTAAGTACGAATGGATTTATGATTTAGATTTGACTTCTCTATATCCATCTATCATTATGACTTTAAATATCTCACCTGAAACTAAAATCGGTAAGATTAATAATTGGGATGCAAATGACTTTTTAAAAGGAAAAGTTGATAGTTATACCATAGGTGATGATACAATCACTAAAGAGAACTTAAAAAAGTACCTTGAAGATAGTAAGTTCTCAGTATCATCAAATGGTGTACTATATAGAACTGATAAGGTTGGATGTATACCTGGTATTCTTGATTTGTGGTTCGCACAAAGAGTTAAGTATAAAAACGAAATGAAAAAGTATGGAAAATCAGGTAACAAAGAAAAGTACGCATTCTTCCACAAAAGACAATTGGTTCAAAAGATTTTACTCAATTCTTTATATGGTGTTCTTGGCTTGCCTGCCTTTAGGTTTTATGATATTGATAATGCAGAAGCAGTCACGACAACGGGTCAGACAGTTATTAAATCAACTGCCGATATGGCCAACATCAAATACAATAAAGAGTTGGGTGACCCTGAGTTGGATTCTAATATTTACATTGATACTGATAGTGTATTTTTTTCAGCTGCACCGTTACTTGATAAACGCATACCTTCTTGGCGTGATAACAATCAAGATACTATCGCTCAGTATGTAAATGATATCGCAGAAGAGATGCAAGATTATCTCAATGACTTTTACGATATTCTTTCCGAAAAGATTTTTAATGTTGACAAAGATAAACATCGATTAGAGATTAAGAAAGAGTATGTGGCTAAAGCTGGTCTTTGGATTGCTAAGAAAAGATATGCACAATGGATTATATCAGACAATGGAGTACCAGTTGATAAATTAGATGTAAAAGGATTAGATGTAAAGAGAAGTTCATTCCCTAAAGCTTTTCAAGAGTGTATGGGAACAGTATTGATTGATATTCTTAAAGGTAAAACTGAAGATGAAATATCAGATTATGTTGTAGACTTTAAAAAAGATATGGTAAATAAAGATACAAAAGATATTGCTAAAAACTCAGCAGTAAAAAATCTATCTAAGTATTTACCAAAGGGTAAGAGACAATTGTTTCAATTCGTAAAAGGAACACCAGCTCATGTTAAAGCTGGTATCGCTTATAATGATTGTCTCAAACACTTTAACGCACCATTTAAATATGAACCGATGAAAAATGGTGATAAGATAAAATGGGTTTATCTTAAAGATAATCCACTTGGATTAGATGGATTAGGATTCACAGGATATTCAGACCCAAAAGAAATAGTAGACTTTATAGCAAAATACATTGACCACAACAAATTATTCGAAAGAGAATTGAAAGGTAAATTACAAGACTTCTTTGATGCAATTGGTTGGGGTGAAGTAATAAGTGAACAAAGAGTAGCAGAGAAATTTTTTACTTTTTAATTTGGAAATGTCAAAAATTTTTCGTATATTAGTAGGTATATTAAAATTTTAATTATTAAACAATGGAAAAACAATCGTTAAATCGCTTCGTATCGAAGTACAATCTTGCAGGTTTAGTAGAATCTGTAAAGTGGGAATCTAAAGATGGTTCTCTTACGACATCATTCATTTCAGATGATAAGTCTGTTTTGGGTAGTGTTAGTATGAAAGATTTTGATAGTACAGATGCAACATTTGGTGTGTATGATACTACAAAACTTACAAAAATGTTATCAGTATTAGGAGATGACATAGAATTTTCAATCAATGACATAGATGGGAAGTCAGTCTCATTAAAATTTAAAGATGGTTCTACATCAGTAAATTATATGTTAGCTGATTTATCAGTCATTCCTAATGTACCAGACTTAAAACAATTACCAGACTTTGATACTGAAATAAAATTAGATTCAAACTTTATTTCTAAATTCATCAAAGCAAAAGGTGCATTAGCTGATGAAAATAATTTTACATTTACTTGTACTGGTGAAAAGAATGGTCAAATAATTTTAGGTTATTCAAACATTAACACAAATAGAATTAAAATAGATGTAGATTGTACTTGTAAAAAAGACAAAGTAGACCCTATATCTTTTTCAGCAAACTTTTTAAAAGAGATATTAGTTGCAAACAAAGAAGCTACCGATGCAACATTAAAAATATCATCTCAAGGTTTAGCACACATTCATTTTGAAATAGACAACTATACTTCTGATTATTACTTGGTAGAAATACAATCATAATGATAAGTTATATAGGAGGTAAATCACAAATAGGAACTTGGATTAGGGATTACATTCCTAATGACATAGAAACATATGTAGAAACATTTGGTGGAATGTTTTGGGTATTTTTTCGTATGGATGATACCAAGTATCCTAATCTTAAAAATGTGGTTTACAATGACTTTAATCCACTAAACTATAATTTATTTAAAAATGTAAAAGGAAGTAATTATGAATCTTTTGGTAAACTATTACTTGAAGAAGATTGTCAAGGATACAAAGATGAGTATGATGTAACAACGGTAGATGATTTAACAAATAAATTTAAATCATATCAGAAAGAAATCTTTGCACCTGGTTTTAAAATTACTGAAGAAAATAGTCAAGATGTTGCAAGAAAATATGCATTTGTTTTGACTCAAGTATTTTCAGGTACTATGCCTGAAAAGGGTAAGTATATGAACTTTAAAGGACAATACAAACCAAAGTTTAGAACATTTAGAGAAAAATTAACTACTGACAAGTATGATTCATTTCAAAAGAAATTAGAAAAAATTACTTTTTGTGAAAACTTAGACTTTGAAAAAGTAATTGATAAATACGATTCAGAGAAATCATATTTTTATGTTGACCCACCTTATTGGAAAACTGAAAACTATTATTCAAATCATGACTTTGATAGAGATGACCATGAAAGACTTTGTAATCAACTAAAACAAATAAAGGGTAAGTTTAGTTTATCTTATTATGATTTTGATTTATTAAGTCAATGGTTACCAAAAAACAAGTTTGTTTGGGAACAAAAAGAATTTACTAAACAAGCTGGTACTAAAAAGGATGGTACTCGTAACAAAGGTACTGAGTTATTAATTATGAATTACACTAAACCTAAATCTTCGAATGATAAAATAAAACAAATCAAAAAAATATCACCGAAGGTAAATGTAAAACCACTAAAAGAATTGGCAAAAATAGGTGATAAAGTAAATACAAATTCAAGTAAATTTTTTAATCTATGAGTTTCTTTGAAAACACAAAAGGTGAAGAGTTACAAAACTCATTATGGGTAGAGAAATATAGACCTACTAAACTTGATAACTATATTGGTAATTCTCACTTGAAAGAAAAAGTATCTAACTACCTAAAGAGTGGAGATGTTCCACATCTTTTATTTTTTGGAAAAGCTGGTACGGGTAAAACAACTTTGGCTAAACTTATTGTTAAATCTATAGATTGTGATTATATGATTATAAATGCATCTGATGAAAACAATGTAGATACGGTTAGAAATAAAGTTAAATCATTTGCATCAACAGTCGGATTCAAAGACTTGAAAGTTATTATCCTTGATGAGTTTGATTATATGACACCAAATGCACAAGCGATACTTAGAAATCTAATGGAGACATTCTCTAAACATTGTAGGTTTATTCTAACTTGTAATTATGTAGAAAAGATTATTGACCCAATACAAAGTAGATGTCAAACATTTCAAATCGTACCACCTTCAAAAAAAGAAGTCGCTATTCACATATCTAAGATTCTTAAATTAGAACAAATTAGATTTGAACCTCAAACAATAGTACCTCTAATTGATTCATCTTATCCTGATATTAGAAAGATAATAAATACTTGTCAACTTAGTTCAGTAAAAGGAATATTGAAACTTGACACTAATAATATATTAGACTCAGATATCAAAACAAAAGTTTTAGATATTCTAAAATCTAAAGATGACAAAAGAAATAAATATTTAAATATTAGAAAAGCTATAGCTGACTCTCGTATACAAGACTTTACAGAGTTCTATAGTTTTCTTTATGAAAAAGTAGATGATTATGCTGATGGAAATGTATCGAGTGTTATTTTAATATTATCAGAATCTCAATATAGAGATGCTTTAGTAATAGATAAAGAGATTACATTTATGGCAACTATTCTACAAATACTTAAAATAACATAATGGCAAAAATTATAGGAGCAGGTGGAAGAGGTACTCAACCACCACAACAACCAAAAATAGATATGAATAATTCAAAACCCATGGTATGTAAATCATGTGGATATGATGTATTCATTAGTGGAGCAAAATTTAGAACTATATCAAGATTAGCAGCAGGTACACCACAAGATGTAATGATACCAATAGAGGTTTACTTATGTGGTGAGTGTGGAGCTATAAATGAGCAATTACTACCTGATGAAATAAAAAAGTTAGATAAGAAAAGTGACTAAGAAAAAACCAGATATGTTCGCTGAGAATAAAGCTATTATGCCTTACGGAGATAGCGTTGGTGCACCTTCAATACAACCTACTGATTTAACTTCATATAAGAATGAAAAGGTAATTAAAACAAATGATTATTTTTTATCAAGATATGAAGAAATAAAAGAGGAGTATAAAAAGTTAATTGAAGAGTACGAATGGAACAAATTAGTTTACAATAGTGAATTTAGATTTGAACCAATTAAAGGACAAACATATCACTTATACCAAAAAGAAAATGGTGATTTATTCTTGTCATTGATTGCACCAGATGAATGGAATCAAATATTTATTGGTTCTTTTAGAATTGATAGTAACGATAAATGGGTAAAAGTAAATGAGTAAACTTTGGATTTATGGAGATTCGTTCTCAAGCGATTATACTCGAAAGTTTGTAAACTTAGATGGTAATACTTGGTATGAATATATTTCTGAACATTTTAACTTGGAGATAAAAAACTATGCAAAACATGGATGTGGAGTTTTATCAGTTATTTGTCAGATATTAGAATCCCATACGAATTGGAACGAAAATGATTTAATCATAATTGGAGTTCCTGATTTATTTAGAATAGATGTTCCACAAATAGATGATTCGATATTAATTGGTGATTTACAAAATGATGAAGGTTCAAAAATAAAATCAATATCTGAAAATATATTAAAACACGGAACTGATTGGGTAGAAAAAAATTCTTTAAATATATGGAATGGATTTTCTAATCTTTTAAATCACAAAAATTTATATACATTTTGTATTCATTCAAAAGAAGGATTAAATAAAATAAATTCTTTACATAATGGTTCAGTTATGGATTGGATTTTTGAAACAAAATCATATATATCAGAGGCAGATAAACATTTTTCACCTAAAGGTGCGAAATCTTTTTATGAATATATTTTACCAAAAATAAAATACAATGGCTAAATCATTATTTGACCATATTAAAGCAATTACAAACGAACAGAACCCAAAGTATTTTAAAACACTTTCGGATGATGATAAAAAAACTTGGAGTAATTATATGATTCATAGATTCCTTTCAATGAATCCTGATTGGGTAGACACTATTTCAGAACTACAACCATTTACACAATCACTTCCACCAGAAGCTTTGTATCTTACATACATAGGAATTATTCCAAAGGGTAGACATTTTCTAAAGTATACAAAAGGTAAAAAAGTTCAAAAGTATGAAGATTGGTTAATTGATTTAATTGTACAAGAGTTTCAATGTAGTAAAAACCAATCAAATGAATACTTAGAAATATTATATTCAACATCTGAAGGTAGACAAAATATCAAATACATTTGTGAAAAATATGGTGTTGATAAAAAAGATATAACTAAGCTAAAATTAAAGGTCTAAAAATTTGGATTTCTCAATTATTTTTCGTATATTAGTACTATGAGAAAACTTACAATCTTAACACACCTTTCTGAAATAGAAAGAGATTTAAAAGCAAAGTGTGAACATAGTACGAATGAGATAGAGGGTGATAAGTGGAGTAAACATCACGATAACATCCAAAGTCTAATAAAAGATTTACTGAATGGGTAGAGTTTCTTATTCACAATATTCAATGTGGAGTTCATGTCCACAACAATACAAACTAAATTACATAGATAAACTTGGTGAAAGTTCAGGTAATATTCACACAATCTTTGGTACGGCGATGCACGAAACCATCCAACACTTTTTGGATGTGATGTACAATGTTACAAAGAAACAAGCTATGGAGATTGATTTAGATTTATTGTTAAAGGATAAGTTAGTTGAAGAGTTTAAGAAAGAAAAAGAAAAACAAGGAGATAGACTACCTTGTACACAAGTGGAATTAGAAGAATTCTTTGGTGATGGTAGACAAATACTGAAGTTCTTCAAATCTAAATTAGCTAAGTGGTATTCAAAGAAAGGACAAAAGTTAGAAGCGATTGAATTACCATTAAATGCACAAATTAAACCTAATGTAAACTTCATTGGATTTATAGATGTAGTACTTAGAAATCTACACGATAATTCAATTACAATTATTGATTTAAAAACTTCAACAAGAGGGTGGAATAAGTACCAAAAAAGAGACCAAATCAAGAACTCTCAGATACTTATATACAAGAAGATTTATGCAGAAAAGTACGGATTACCTTTAGATAAAGTTCATGTAGAATTTCAGATATTAAAGAGAAAGATAAATGAGGATTGGGATTTCCCAATACCAAGGATATCATCTCACATTCCAGCCAATGGAAAACCATCCATCAATAAGGCTTGGAGGGGTTTTATGAACTTCATCGAAACGGTATTTGATGATGAAGGAAATCACAAAGAAATTGATTATTTCACCAACAAAGGTAAACCTTGTGATTGGTGTGAGTTTAAACAAAGAGGACTTTGTTCAGCTTGGGTTTAATGTTTTTCTAATTTCCTTATATTTATATATACTTATATACAAATAAAGAGATTATGGTAGAAACAAAATTAACAACGGTAAAGATTCTTAAAAATGTTTATTCAAAATTCAAAAGGTTATCATTTGAATCTGATATCACACTACAAAAACTTGTTAATAGAGCAGTTGATAAGTATGTAGAAGATGAAGATTTTAGAAACGAGATTAATGATTATACACTTTTAGAAGTAAGTGGGTCACAATACTAATATGGCAAACGATATAAAAAATCAAGACAATGGCAACACCCAACTTAATGGACTCAGAAATGATTTCAATGAAAAAGTTGGAAGAATGAAATTCTTAGGTGCAACACCAAGAATGCATTGGAATGATAGAAGAAGGTTTAGAACAATTTAAATAAAGGTTAATGGCAAAAAAGAAGAAGATACTATTGTTATCCGATGACTTACGGATGACTTCAGGTATTGCAACTGTATCAAAAGAATTTGTTTTTGGTACTATGGACAAATTTCATTGGGTTCAATTAGGTGCAGCAGTCAAACATCCAGAACAAGGTAAAGAAATCGATTTAGGAGCTGATGTCAGAAAAGAAACTGGCATTGAAGATGCTTCACTAAAAATCATTCCTTGGACTGGCTATGGTGATGCAAATGTACTTAGACAACTTATAATGAGACATCAGCCTGATGCAATACTTCATTTTACAGACCCAAGATATTGGAGATGGTTATACGAAATGGAAGCAGAAATAAGAGAAAACATTCCGATTCTGTTTTATCATATTTGGGATGATTTACCAGACCCAAAATATAATAGAGATTACTACGAAAGTTGTGATTGGTTAGGATGTATATCAAAACAAACTTATGGTATTGTTAGTAGGGTTGGTAAAATAGATTCAGAAACAATCAAACCTTTAGAAGATTGGCAAGTAGATTATGTACCACATGGTATTAATCCTAAGAAATGTTTTAAAACTGAAGTACCTACTGAATTTAAAAAAGCAGCCTTGGGTGACAAAGATTATAAATTTGTTCTATTTTGGATGAACAGAAACATAAGAAGAAAACAACCATCAGATGTTATTTGGGCTTACAAGAAATTCGTAGATGGATTACCAGAAAAAGATAGAAAAGATTGTTGTTTACTAATGCACACGGCAGCGGTGGACCAAAATGGAACTGACTTAATAAAAGTAAAAGAAGCGATTTGTCCAGATTATGATGTAAGATTTTCACAAGCGAGAATTGATGCAACACAACTTAACTACCTTTATAATTTATCAGATGTCACTATTAACATCGCTGGTAATGAAGGATTTGGATTAACAACTGCTGAATCAGTAATGGCTGAAACACCAATCATTGTAAATGTTACTGGTGGATTACAAGACCAATGTGGATTTAAAAAGAAATCAGATGGTAAATATATTGTGGCAGATGATTACAAAAAAATTGGTTCACTTCACGATTGGAGAAAGTGGGAAGATAAAGTAACTCATGGTGAATGGGTAAAACCTGTATGGAGTAGAGTACAAACCATGACAGGTTCAGTTCCTACACCTTATATTATAGATGATAAAGTAGATGTTACTGAAACATCTGAAGCAATCAGATATTGGTATGATAAAGGAAAAGAGGGAAGAGAGAAAGCTGGTAAAGCTGGTAGAAACGCATTTTTAAATGAAATAGGATTAGGTGTTGATAATCAAAACAAAACTATGGCAGATGGTATTGAAAAGGCAATCAAAAACTTTAAACCTAAGAAAAGATTTAACTTATATAAATTAGCATAATGAGTAAACCATTATTAGTATATCAGGCACCTGTAGCTACAAGAAGTGGTTATGGTGACCATTCAAGAGATATTTTAAAATCAATATTTGAGTATGATAAATTTGATGTAATTACTATTCCAACTCGTTGGGGTAATACACCACAAAATCAAATTAATCCTACCACAGATTTTGGTAAAAAGTTGTTATCAACAGTTGGTAAACAAGTAACAAAACAACCAGATGTACATATCCAAATGACTGTACCAAACGAATTCCAAAAGAAAGGAAAGTTTAGTATTGGTATCACTGCTGGTATTGAATCAACATTAGCTCCAAAAGATTGGATTGATGGTTGTAATAGAATGGACTTAATAATTGTTCCAACAACATTTTCAAAACAAGTCTTAGAGGGAACATCTTATGATGAAAAAGACCAAAGGACTGGCCAACTTATCAGAACATTTAAGATTACGACACCAATTGAAGTTTTACATGAAGGTGTTGAACTATCAACATTCCTTAAACCTAAAACTGAAGTTGATGTTTTAGAAGGTATTGATTCTGATTGGAACTATCTTTTTACAGGTCATTGGTTAAAAGGTGATTTAGGTAAAGATAGAAAAGATGTTGGAATGATGATTAAAACATTTTGTACTGTATTTAAAAATACACCAAAGAAAAAACAACCAGGTTTGATTCTAAAAACATCATCCGCTGGTTTTTCTGTAATGGATAGAGAACACATCTCATCTAAAATAAAAGAACTTACATCTGAGTTTGGTGACAAATGTCCTCCAATACATTTATTGTTTGGTGACTTATCAGAGGATGAAATGTCATCTTTATATCATCACCCAAAAGTAAAAGCTATGATTTCATTTACAAAGGGTGAAGGATATGGTAGACCACTTTGTGAATTTAGTTTAACGGGCAAACCAATTTTAGTAAGTAAGTGGAGTGGTCACTTAGATTTCTTACCAGAAGAAAATACAGTTTTCTTAGAAGGAGCTTTAGATAACATTCATGAAAGTGCTGCAGACCAATTCTTAATGAAAGAAGCAAAATGGTATCAACTAAATTATTCTCACGCAGCTGGCATGATTGATAAAGTTTTTAATCAGTATAAAACATACTTACAAAAATCAAAAGGTTTGGTTGGTAATACAAAGAAAAACTTTTCTTTACAATCAATGCATGATAAATTTAAAGTGATAATGGATAAGTATGTTAAACTACCTGAGTTTGTAAGTTTGAAATTACCAGAAATTAAAAAGTTATAATGAGTTACATTAATCAGTATTTAGAATTTCTTAAGCCTGAAAAGAGAGTTCCTAAAAATCAGATATCTCAAGGAAATATTTATAGAATTGTTAGATATGGAAATGATACACANAGAGGTNNTAATGCAAGATATATTTTTGTAATTGGTACAGTTAAAGATAAAGGAAGAACAAAAGTTCATTGTATTAAAATAAACGATGTTATACCTTCAGCTTTAATAAACCTTTTACGAAAGTTAAGAGATAAATCAAGACCAATAACTGAAAATTACAAAGATTTATCTTCTTTACTAAAATCATTTGATAGAGAGGGAAGTAGATTATTTAATGGATTTATTAAAAATAATAGAGCAGTGTATTCAAGAGGTTTAGCTAATTATAGGACATACTTCGTTGACCAAATACAATATGTAAGTGAAGTTGTTCTTGAATTTGAAGAATTATCTAAATTGTTAGGTGAGAAAACTGATGCTCAACAAGTTATAAAAGAAGATAGAAGTGAAAACGATTAGTTACGCAATAACAGTTTGTAATGAAATTACTGAGATAGCAGTCTTAGTAGACACTCTTAAAGAAAAGTTAAGAGAGGGNGATGAAATAGTAATTCAGTATGATGAGGGTTCGGTTACTGATGTAGTTATGGAATACCTTAACATTATGAAAAATATGCACAAAGATACAATCAAAGTTATTGGATTCCCACTAAACAAAGACTTTGCAACCTACAAGAATAATCTTAAATCTCATTGTAAAGGTGAATATATATTTCAGATTGATGCAGATGAAGTACCAAATGAATATCTATTAGATAATCTACACGAAATACTTTCAAGTAATGAAGTAGATGTAATCTTTATACCAAGAGTAAATACAGTTGAAGGATTGACTGATTCTCACATACAAAAATGGGGATGGCAAGTTAACGAAAAAGGATGGGTAAACTTTCCTGACTATCAAACTCGTATTTATAAAAACACAAATGATATTATGTGGATGAATAAGGTACATGAAAGAATTACAGGATATGATTCAGTTTCAAACTTCCCACCACAAGAAGAATATTGTTTGTATCATCATAAACAAATAAAAAGACAAGAACAACAAAACGAATTCTACGATACGATATGAAAATAACATTTATATATGCGTTTGAAAATGAAGAGTGGTCTACACCATTAGCTTTAGCTTATGAGTTTCAAGATAAAGGTTGGGATGTAGGAATAGTTTCTATTGGTTCAAATAGAACACAACAATATTCTGATGATAATATCAAAGAATGGTTAGAACAAAAAGATGATTCTGACATTGTTTTATTTATGGATTGGGGTAGATTTGATTCACCTTTATTAGATAAAGAAAAACTACCAAATGCTTTTTGGGTACAAGAAAGTGGTGATGACCCACAAAATTTTGAAAATAACTTTCCAAAATCAAAAAGGTTTCATATGACTTTATCACCTGATGCTGACTCAACTGAAGAGTATAAGAAAAAAGGAAGAAATGCATATTGGTGGACTCATTTTGCTGACACTAAAGTACAATTTCCAATGGAAGAAGTTGAACCACAATTTAATGCAGTAACAACAAGAGGTATGGGTGGCTCACAGTTTTTAGATACTTTGACTGTACATGGTGATGGTAGTATTGGAAATCAAAATAATATGGAATCAGAGGAACATACTGCATTTTTAAACGCTGGCCTTATGGTAGTACAACATTCAAGATGGGGTGAGGTAACTCGTAGAATATTTGAAGGTATGGCTTGTGGTAAGATGGTCCTATGTGATAGATTAAATGAATCAAAAAAATTAGAAGAGTTATTTGTGGATGGTGAAGATATTGTTTACTATGATGATATGGTTGATTGTATTAATAAGATTAATGAATATTCAGACAACGAAAAAGAAAGAGAAAGAATAGCTAAAAATGGATATAAAAAAGTATTAGAAAATCATACTCAAAAACAAAGAGTTGAATTTATTATTCAAAAGTATAACGAATGGAGAAACTCCCAATCAGCATAGGTATATTATCTTGGAAGAGTGGACAAACTTTAGTCAACACTTTAAACACCTATTTTCAACAAGAATTTTTACATCAGATAAATGATGTGTGTATTTTATTCCAAGAGTTTTCAGAAGAGGATAAAAGAATAGCTGAACACTTTGGTATTCCTTACATAGCTAAAGAAGATAATATAGGAATAGGACAAGCATTTATTGAGTTGACAGAACAAGCTAAAACAGATAATGTTTTAGTATTAGAACATGATTGGAAACTCATAGAAGATAAAGAAACTTTAAGAAATAGATTATTAAGTGGTGTAAAACTTTTAGACAATGGATTTAGTTGTGTAAGATATAGACATAGAGCTAATCCTGGTTTTCCACATTTCTCATTTCAATATCAAGGAAAGGAGTTAGATTACTATGATAAAGAGATTGAGGTAACTTCACCTCATCTTTTAGATTCAGTACATTGGTGTAATCCAGCTGAAAAGTTTCCACAACACATACAAAGAGAAGGAGAATATTTTATCACAACATCTCGTTATGGTAATTGGACAAATAATCCTTGTCTTTACAAAAAAGATTTTTATTTAGAAACAGTAAAACAATTCGCTGGTGAAGGCATCGCTTTAGAAGGTAATATTTCAAAGTGGTGGGCACAACAAACATACAAAGTAGCTCACGGCGAAGGGCTATTTTGTCATTTAGATGAAGGTAAACATGGAAGGTAAATTTAAACCATTAGGAGACAGAGTACTTGTAAAAGTAGAATCTGGAGAAATGAAAACAAAAAGTGGTATTATCATAGCTGATAGTGCACAAAGAGGACAGAAAGTTTATGGTGAAGTAGTATCAGTAGGAACTGGTATTTTCTCACAAAACGGACAAAGAATACCAATGACTGTAAAAGTTGGTGATAAAGTAATGTATGCAAAAGATATGGGAGGTGATGAGATTACTATGGGAGATGAAAAGTATCTCTTATTTAATGAACATCAGTTGTTAGGTATCGTACAAAAATGAGTAAGATAAAGTTAGTTATATTTGATTTAGATGGTGTATTAGTTGAAGCTAAAAACATACACTACGAAGCACTTAATGAAGCATTAGGTGACAAATATGCTATCAGTTGGAATGAACACCTATCGACTTATGATGGACTGAAAACCGTTCAAAAACTTGATATGTTGACTGAACAAAAAGGTCTACCACAAAATACACATAGAGATGTTTGGGAAAGAAAACAAAAAATAACTCTTGAAAAATTAGGAAATTTAAAAATAAATTCGTATCTTGTATCAGTATTTAGTAAACTTTCAGAAAATTATAAGATTGCAGTATGTTCAAACTCAATCAGAAAAACAGTTCTGACAGTTTTATCTAAGTTGGGATTGATGGAGTATATGGATTTAGTAATATCTAATGAAGATGTTAAAAATTCTAAACCACATCCTGAAATGTATTGGAAAGCAATATCAATGATGAGTTGTTTACCAGAGGAAACTTTGATAGTTGAGGATTCACCGTATGGTTTACTTGCGGCATCTCGTTCAAAATCACATATCCTTAGAGTAAAAAATCCATCAGAGGTAACAATTGAAAATATTGAAAACAAATTAAATCAAATAGAAATGGGAGAACAACAAACAACACCAGCTTGGAGAGATGAAAACCTAACAGTTTTAATACCAATGGCAGGTGCAGGTAGTAGATTTCAACAAGCAGGATATACTTTTCCGAAACCACTTATTGATGTAAAGGGTAAACCTATGATTCAATTGGTAGTTGAAAATCTAAACATTAAAGCAAACTATGTTTATGTTGTACAAAAAGAACATAGAGAAAAATATAACTTGGATACTTTACTAAACCTAATCACACCAGATTGTAAGATTGTTGAAGTGGATGGAATAACTGAAGGAGCGGCATGTACGGCATTACTTGCTAAAGAGTACATCAATAAAGATACTCCACTATTCTTCGCTAACTCAGACCAATTTGTTGAGTGGGATTCAAATGAGTTCCTATACAAAATGAACGAAACAAATGCAGATGGAGGAATCGTATCATTTAGAGCAACACACCCAAAGTGGAGTTTTGCTAAAGTAGATGATAAAGGATTAGTGACTGAAGTTGCTGAAAAGAATCCTATCTCAGATATAGCTACAGTTGGATATTACTATTGGAAAAAAGGTTCTGATTTTGTAAAGTACGCGGAAGATATGATTGAGAAAGATATCAGAGTAAACAATGAGTTTTATGTTTGTCCTGTTTTTAATCAAGCAATAGAAGATTGTAAAGAGATTCGTACTTTCGATATTCCTAAGATGTGGGGATTGGGTACACCTGAAGATTTAAAATATTATTTAGAAAACTACAAATGAAATTAATTTCACATAGAGGAAATGTGGATGGTAAGTATCCACAATATGAAAACCTACCTGAGTATGTTGATAAAGCATTATCTTTAGGATATGATGTTGAGGTTGATTTGTGGATAGACAATGATGGATACTATTTAGGACACGATGAACCTACTTATCCAATAAATTTAAAATGGTTAACTGATAGATATCTAAACTTATGGATTCACTGTAAAGATTTAAAAACTCTAAGTGAAATGAGAGAACTACAATTAGAAATGCATGTAAACCTAAATTACTTTTTCCATAATACAGATGATTCTACAATAACATCAAAAGGTGATTTGTGGGTTTATCCTGGCAAACAACCAGTAAAACATAGTATTGCAGTTATGCCAGAATATCATAAAGATGATATTTCTCAAGCATTTGGAGTTTGTTCTGATTACATTAAAAATTATAAATAATGAAAGTAGCGTTAATGTTAACGGGTTTAGCCCGAAAGGTTGAGGAAGGTTATAATAACTATTGGAAATATATTATTGATAATCATGATGTTGATTTTTATTTACATTGTTGGAAAGATGAAGAGTGGGAGAAGGTTGAAGAGATTTATGAAAATCCAAAATTTATTCATGTTCAAAAACCATTTAAGTTTACAGAATATAGAAAGGGTATCGAATCACCAAACGATGATAAAAGTAGACCTTTAGAAGAATATGATGTTTGGGGTAACTTTAGAACTTTTCCAATGTTTTATAGTTGGGAGGAAACATATAATGCACTTAGAGTTACAAGACACAAATACGATTGTGTAATTAGAAGCAGATATGATTTAGGAGCAGATGTAGATATTGACCTTAACAAATTAGATTTAGATAAAATTAATATATCGAATCACCATTGGGGAGGTTCACCAATTACTGATGATAACCTTTGTATTTTAAATCAAGATAATGCAGAAAAACTTTTTTCTGATATTTTTACAGAATATATCGAACATTCCAAAAAGATTGGATACATAGAATTTGCAGAAAAGAATTTTATGAACATTTTAAAAAGAAAAAATCTCTATCACTTGGTACATAAATCAGATGATTTACCATTCCAACTTTTAAGAGATAATAAATTATGGTATTAATGAAAGAAACAATTCCTTTATTTAAAGTATTTATGAGTCCAACTGCTAAAGATAAAGCTGGTGAAGTTTTAGATAGTGGATACATTGGACAAGGACCTAAAGTTGATGAGTTTGAAAAACAGATTGGTGATTATTTTGGTAATAACAAAGTAGTAACAACTAATGCTGGTACATCAGCTTTACACTTAGCGTTACATTTATTGAAGAAACCTAAACCACATTGGAATGAAGATGTGTTTCAAGGAGTGGCATTTGTATCTCATAATTGGCCTGGTATAGAAGATGGTGATGAGGTATTAGCAACACCACTAACTTGTACTGCATCCAATTGGCCAATCGTAGCAAATGGATTGAAAATAAAATGGGTAGATATTGACCCAACAACTTTGAATATGTGTTTAAAGGATTTAGAAAAAAAGATGACTCCAAAAACAAAAGCTATTATGGGAGTTCATTGGGGAGGATATCCATTAGATTTAGAAAAGATTAGAGATATCAGAGGTAGATTTAGAGGTAAGCATGGATGGGCACCAGCACTAATCGAAGATGGGGCACATGCTTTTGGTTCTAAGTACAAGGGAAAGTATTTAGGTAATCATGGAAACTTTGTAATGAATTCACTACAAGCAATTAAACATATCACTTCAGTTGATGGTGGTTTACTTTATTGTCCACACGATGAATTGTATGAAAGAGCAAAGTTACTTAGATGGTATGGTATCGATAGAAATCCAAAAGGTAGAACTGATTTCAGATGTGAAGCAGACATAGCTGAGTGGGGATTTAAGTTTCATATGAATGATGTATGTGCAGCTATCGGTATGGAAAACTTTAAACATATGGATAGATTGGTGAGTAGACATAAAGAAAACGCAGCTTACTATGATTTGAGATTACAGAATGTAAATGGAGTTACACTTCTAAAAAGAGAAGAGGGATTTGAATCAGCATTTTGGATTTACTCACTATTAGTTGATGATAGACCTTCGTTCTATGAGTATATGAAAGAGTGTAACATCACCGTATCTCAAGTACATGAAAGAAATGATAAACATAGTTGTATGTCTGAGTTCCAAACAAAGTTACCAAACTTAGAAAAAACAATTGGTAAGGTTGTATCCATACCTGTTGGTTGGTGGGTAACTGATGAACAAAGAGAATATATCGTAGATTGTATTAGAAAATGGAAGTAAGATTACATCCTTTGGAGAAAAGACATTTAGAGTGGTTACTACAAATAAGAAATCACGAATCAACTCGTTCACAATTAAAAAACGATACTATTTTTACTTTAGAGGAATGTGAGAAATGGTTTGAAACTTTAAAATCACCTTGGTATGTAATTATGGATGAAGATTTATATTGGGTTGGATATGTTAGAACTGATGGTGATGAAGTTGGATGTGATATACATCCTGATTACAGAAGGAGAGGATATGCAAGACAAGCATACAAAGAATATTTAAAAGATAAAACATACGCTGAATTAGATGTATTTGAAGATAATCATGCAAAATCTCTTTATGAAGAGTTGGGATTTAAAGAAACTGGTGAGGTACAATTTATTAGAGGTAGAAAATATTTAAAAATGATTTATGAAAATAGGAATTAATTTAGTTGGTGTATCTTATAATAATGCCAAAGAGGGTGGTAGATTAAGAGATTACGAAAACTCCATAAAGAACTTCTATAAGAATGTAGTGAATCCTTTAAAAGAGGATGGACATGAAGTTAAGTTTTACCTCTTCAGTTATAGTAATGAAAAACAAAATAAAATAATTGAGGATTACTCACCAGCAATTAAACACACTTTTGTAGAACCTGATTACAATAAATTAGGTGGGGGTGATAGAATGGGAAATGGTATGAAAATAATGACTATCTCTTATCTAAATAGTTTACAACAACTTTACAATGAGGATTTAGATTTAGTGATATCAACAAGATATGATATTAACTTTTTCAGAAATCCCTTTGAAGAATATAATTACGATTTCACAAAATGTAGTTTCCTTTGGAGAGAACCAGAGTTTATGGATTTACCCATAGTGAATGATACATTCATAGTATTTCCTTATAAAATGTTAGAATCATTTTTTGATGCGGTGGTTGAGATGGAAACCAATCCACCACATGGAGTGAACTCTGGTATGCACAACTTATACCTACCAATGGTAAACCAAGTTGGTGAAGATAATGTTGTATGGTTGGATGATGAATTTAAATCAGCAGTAGATAATAGTTTATATAAATTAGAAAGAACAGAATGATAAAAACACATAAAATTAAGTATGATACATCAAAGTATCAATTCAGACCTTTAATTAAAAAAATCTTAGGTGAAAAAAGTTTAGAAAATCTACATGAGGTAAAAAAGTATGAGCGATATACTGAACCGACAGACCAAGCTACGATGTGGCATAAAACTTACTATGATAAATTCAAAGAAGAGTTTTATCCATTATATAAACAATTTATTAAAGAGTTTGTAAAACCTCAGTTTGGATACGATGAAATCATTTATCAAAAGATTCCTACATTTAGAGTACATCAAGTTGATAACTTAGGAGTTGGTGAATGGCATAGAGATAGAGATTACAATCACGGAGTAGATGAGATTAACTTATGGTTACCATTTACTGATGCATACGGAACGAACACCATATGGATGGAATCGGAAGAAGGTAAAGAAGATTTCAAAGGTTACGATGTATCTTATGGTGAAATATTAGTATTTAGTGGACCAAATCTTTTACATGGTAATCAAACAAATGAAGAAAAGGATACAAGATGTTCTATTGATTTCAGAATTGTACATCCTGATAACTTCAAAACATCAGATAAAGGTAGTGTTACTGCAAATGTTAAATTTAAAGTTGGTGGTTATTTCGAAAAATTATGAGTAAATTAATAAGTGGTTATTGGTGGGCATGGAGAGAAACTAAAGCAGGTAAGAAATCTATGCAAACTCTTAGAAAGTTTTATCCTGATGCTGACCTTTTTATCAATGTAGATTATGAAGGTGATGTAGAAGGATATCAAAAAGTTGGTGAAGAGTTAGGAGCAACTGTTACTCGTAATAACTTTCAATTAGGATATTGTGGTAACTTTGGTGATAGAGATATAGGGTATGAACATTGGACTAAAGAGAAAGCAGTAGAGTGGTTAAGAGGAGTTTATGAAGCTTGTAAGAAAACTGATTCGAAATATATGATGTTATTTGAGGAGGATGATTTTGTACTAAAACCAATTAGTATTTTATCTGAAGAGTTTTCGATGGCTATTCACCCAACATCACCATCACCAACTGGTAGAATGAGAGCAAATGCTATACCTTATCAATTTAAAGAATATGCTGAAGCGGTTGGTGGTATAGGAGATTCACCAGGTTATGCAAGTGGTGGTGGAACTATTTTTAATAGAACACAATTTATAGATAGTTACGAAAGAGCATTAGATTTGTACACAAAACACTTTGATGAGTTTTGTAAAACAAGTAAAATATATGGATGGCAAGACTTTCTATTTCAATATGTAATGCAATTAGCGGGATATAAAATTATACAAAACCCAAAACTATGTGAACTTTGGGAAGTACCAAACTTTGAAGGATTTGAAATATTAACTGGTTGTAAACAACCAGAATTGGTAAAATTATAATGAAATTGATTAGAGCCCTATGGGGTGATAAAAAAGAAATAAAAGAAGAGATTCCTACTAAACCTGATGACTCAGTTGTATATGTATGGGGAAAAGATAATTTAGATTTTTTAAAATCTCTTGGATATAAAACAAGATTTGTAGAGGACACTTTAGAAAGTGATTATAAATTTAAATTAATATCTCTTGATTTAGGATTTAAAGAATTTAAAGAATGTATTTTTTTAGATTGGGATTGTAAACAAATTAAATCTATAGATAACTTAGAGTTTAATTCACCATCAATGCCACTTTACTCTTATCCCAAAGAATATAAGTTTAGTAATCCAAATATCACTAAACAAGTAAAAACTTTTGGTTGGGAACTTGATGATTTTTATGTCCTACCAAATGCTTGTTGTATAACAGTCAAAGGATTTAATCTTGGAAAAGAACTATTATCGATACATGAAAAGTATAATTTCGATACACTTGTAGAAGAATTTGCTTTTAAAGTATTTACAAATAGTACTCTTGATGAATATATAGAAATGTATGACTCACCATATCTTTATGGTAGGGAGTCATCACAATATTTTTGGGTAGATGGTAAAAAAGTAAATACCGCTAAAAGACTAAACGAATACATTGGAAAAAAACAAATTAAATTTATACACGAATGATAATATTAGGATGTATTACAAAATATAAACCAGATGACATAAGACCTTTTGTTGAATCAATAGAACAGACTGGTTACAAAGGTAAAAAAATAATGATGGTATATGAAGTACCACAAGAAACAATTGATTATCTTAAATCAAAAGGTTGGGATTTGTATCAAAACGAATTACAACAACACATTATCTTACAACGATTTAGAGATATCTACAAATTATTAGAACAGTTTCCAAACGAAGATGTAGTTTGGTGTGATGTAAAGGATGTGATATTTCAAAAAGACCCCACCGATTGGATTGAACTAAACATGGATGAACCATTATTAGCATTTTCAGAATGTATTACAATGAAAGATGACCCTTGGGCTTGTGTAAATAGTGGAACATCTTTCCCTTTAGAATGGGAATGGCTACAAAATAAAGTATCTTATTGTGCAGGAACTATAGTTGGGGATTCAGATTATCTTAGAGATTTGTTTATAAACATTTATAGATGGAGTATGACAACCGCTAATCCTGACCAATTATCTGACCAAGCTGCATACAATGTACTAATTAATTTAAATCCTATAAAAGATAGTGTACAAAAAGTAAATCAAGAAGAAGGATTCGTTACTCAATTAGGAACTGTGTTGGTAAAGAAAGATGAGTTCAAAGATGTACTATTAGAACCAACACCCATTGTAGATGAAAACTATATAGTCAAGAACCAAAAAGGTGAACCATTTTGTTTAGTTCATCAGTATGATAGAATTCCTCAGTTTAAAGAATTTATTTACAAAAAATATTCGTAGTGAAATATTGTATATCCATATTTTGTTTACCACAAGAAATAGATGATTTAGAACTCACTCTGACTCAGCTTAAAAAAGCATTTAGATATGTAGATGAAAAAAACTTTATCTTAGATATTACTCTTGCTTTGACTGGTGAACTTACTTTATGGAAACAAAGTAAAATACCACCTGAATATTTTCTACATAAATACGAAAAACTAAGAAAAAATTGTGATTGGATTACTAAAAAATATTTTAGAGTTGAAGAAAAATCTGAGGTTTTAGGTTGTGTATCTAAAAGAAGAAAGGTATGGAAAGAGCATCAAGATGTAGATTATCATATTTGGTTAGATACAGATATAATATTCGATGAAAGAACTTTAGCGTATATTGATAGTTCCATTCAATCACTTTATAAAGATTATCCACATTCTGTAGTATCACCTGAGATTGTAAAGGTATGGGATAATACTTGGGATTGTTTAGTAAATGAACAATTCCTAAATGAATCTTTAGATTATCAAAAAACAAATGACCCATATTTAGATTGTGGTATTAAAGGTGATATCGGTATTGAAACTATAAACAATAACATACCAAACCAACCAAGAATGAAATTTGCTGGTGGTTGGTTCACTTGTATATCAAAAAAGTTATTAGATAAAATAACTGTACCTGATTCATTAGGACATTATGGTTTAGAAGATACCTTTATTATGTGGGGTTCTGAGAAACTTAGAATTGGACAACAATTTAAAATTAAAAACTTAGTTGTTTGTGAAAATTACAAGTATAGAGATAACAAACATCTTTCTCAATTTATAGCAAGTATTGATAGAAGAGAAGAATTCAAACAAATAGCACATAAAAACTTTCCCTTAGAGATAGAGAATCTTTCCTAATCTCAACCTCAATTATATTTATACACAAATAATGGTTGCTTAACTAACTAAAAGGCAAAAAAAAAAATGAAAAAATTATTATTTGTATTGACACTATTTTTATTATTAGGGTGTTCAAAAGAAGAAGAAGTGGTTTTAGAACCTGTTTTTGAAATCAGTTTAGATGGTCAATCATTTGACCCATATGAAAGATATTCAGTAATCAACACATTCGGTGGAGAAAAATGGGTTGGTGATAATCTAAAAAAAATATTTATCTTATATCTTCAGATAGATGATGGAAGTCCAAGATTGGATAGACAACACTTTGCACTATATACATTAGACCATGATGCTAATGATGATGGTGAACTATTAGATGTTGGAACATATACTTGGGAATCACCAGATGGTAAATATGCTGGTGTAGAAATACCAGGTGATGGTGAGTATATAGTTTGGAATGAAGTAATCGTTCAAGATGCTGGTCAATTGGGTGGAGCTCATAGTGGTTTAATTTGTTTAACCGCTGAAGGTGAGTTTTATAATCCTTATATTCAAAGAACAATGACAGTATCAATGAAGCTTGAAAACTTTCCAATCGGTGTTGATATCACCGCTACTCCATATGGGTATCTTTTAAATTAATCTTTTCAGATATTTAAATATACTTATATATGGAAATGTTAATAGACCTATTCCAAGCAATCGGATTATTTATAATTTTCTGGTTTGTTATGAATAGGTTTTTTAAATGGATGGATAAATAGATGCCCGTAAAAATTAAACCAAGTACAAAGGATTATTTAAGAGACTCTCGTGGTAAAATGACCAATAAATGGGTGTGGAAGCATTATACGGTTTCCAATACATCAACTGAAGAATTAAAAAAACTTTACAAAAATGATTCTTACAAAAGAAAAAAAGAAGTAATAAAAAGAGAACTAATTCGTAGGGGTAAATGGGAAAGTTAAAAGAAAAAATTATTGAAAAAGGTTCTGGTTTAATTGTCAAAAGTAAAACTAAAAATAAACTACAAAAATTTTTACCTAAACCAATTGCTAAACAAATATCTAAAAGGTTAGGTAAAACTACAGAACAACTAACTTCTAAAGCCATAGATTTGTGGAACAAATTCAAAAGGTAAAATTAGCATTTTCTTTCAGTACAAAAATAAATAACTTAAATAGTAAAATACCTGAAAGAATAAATTGGTATAAAGTTTCGATGTCAAGAGCAAGAAAGTTTGGACATCAAGTAATATTTTATGGATGTAATACAATGTTAAAAGCATTAGATGGATATTACGATAGAGGAGTAGATGTATCAAATGAAAATTTTAGATTAATTGATGACCTTAAAATTTTTATTCATGAAAATGAGCCGATTGATATAGTGACTATTGATGGTGATGTTGTTTTGAATAAACCTTTAGAGATTGATAAATCTGTTGATATTGCTTTTGACCAATATGAAGAATTTGATTTTTATACTTTTTATAAAACACAATTGAATTTTTTTAAAAAAAACAATCCAAATATTGAAAAAGAAGTAAAGTATCTAAATTTAAATTACCAAAAAGCCTGTAATGTTGGAATTTTATCATTTAATAATGAGAACATCAGAGATTTATTTATAAATAATTATTTTATGTTTAGCAAATATTTTTTTGACAATGTTCTACCAAAGGGAGAAAAACCAGTATTAAGGCACTCTTGTGTAATCTGCCAATACTATATGTATTGTTTAGTAAAATATTGGGGATTAAAAGTATCACTAACTAAAAATTATAGTAATAATGATTATAGACATTTTATTGGAAGAATAAAATGGAGGTATAATCCTGCTGATTTGTAAAAATAATATATTTATAGATATGTTCGTATATACATTTGAAAACATCAACAATATTAAGAATCTAAAACATTCTAACAAAATTAAACCTAAACATCGTAGAAAGATGGAAAGGATTAAGGAAGGTTTGTTTGCTAATTTTGATTATTCTGAATTTAAAGATAAAAAACCTCCAAAAAATGAATCACTACAAACATATAATGAACTCAAATCACTACAAAAGTTACCACAAGATATTCAGTTTGTAAAAGATAAAGATGTAATAGAAAAAGTATTTGAAGGTGTTTGTGAAAGATATGGTGTAAAATATCCAACTGAAATGGTTGAAAAATTATTACTTGATTCATCTGGTATTATTTTAGATTTGAAATTTCATCACAATAGACCAAGACCAGGTCAATTAGCAAAAGAATATAATATGAAATTAGCTGAGGTAATCCTTTCATCTATGAAAACACCCTCCTATCCATCAGGTCATTCTGCTCAAGGTTATTTAGTTGGATTATATTTAGCTGAAAAATTTGATGATGAAAAACTTGGTAAAGAACTCATATCAGAAGCAAAGGCAATCTCAAAAGCAAGAAACATAGGTAGAGCTCATTATCCATCAGATTCAAAAGTAGGTGAAGAACTTGGTACAAAAATGTTTAGATACATTAAAAAAGATATAGAAAATAAACTTTAATATTTTTATTCATAAAAATGTTTATACTTATATAGTAGATGGGGTGGAGTGATAAATATAAAAAGAGTATAAACTGTAACAATCCCAAAGGATTTTCACAAAAAGCACATTGTGCAGGTAGGAAAAAAAAAGAAAATACAATGAAAATATCAGAATTAAAGAATTTAGTAAGAAGCGTTTTAAGTGAAAGAAGTATTAATGCTATATCTAAAGCTCAACAAAAAAATGCTGATAATGTTGCAAAAGCATTAGAATTATATAAAAAGACTAAAAACGATAAGGGAAGTAAACCTTATAAGAAATCAATCGAGTTACTTCGTAAACTTACTGATGAAAAGAAAAAGTTGGCAAAGGAAATGGATATTGCAGTATCTTCTAAAATGAGAAATGTAGGATATGCAGGACCTTTGGATTAAAAATTGCAAGAACACTATCACACAATGGAATTATTAGGAGCATTTTTAACGGGTGTCGTTGGTCCTATTCTTTATTTCTTAATATCAAGACATTTAGATAAACAAAGAGAAAAGAAAAGAGACAAGATAAAAGAAGTTGTAGCCGATACTTGTGTTGTAAATGATGAACTCCAAGAAATTATGGAAGAGTTCAAAGGTCATAGAGTTTGGATATCTCAGTTTCATAATGGAGGTAATTTTTATCCAACTGGCAAATCAATCCAAAAGTTCTCTATATTTTTTGAGGTCACACAAAAAGGTATTTCTTCAATAGCACACACATTTAATAATATTCCAACATCACTTTATCCAATGGCATTTTCTCATATGTTAAATGATGAACAAAAAGGTATATTCATACCAGATTTTAAAGACCCTAAAGTTGCAACCTATGGACTTAAAGGAGCGGCTGATTCGGTTGGAACAAAATCATCTTATCTTATACCTTTATTTACTTTGGATGACAAATTTATTGGTACAATAGGTATTGACTATGTAACTAAAAAGAAAAGACTTACTAAAGATGAGTGGGAACACTTCCAAATAAAAGCTGGTAGAATAGCAGGTTACTTATCAACACACCTACAAAAATCATAAAAATATCACAAAAAAAGTGTTAAAATATTTGGATAATTCAAATATTTTTTGTATATTTACTATGTAAATAAGTGATAAATGATTAAAGAAAAAGTTCAAAATATTATCGATGAAGTGTTTCCAAAGATAGAGAAACACTATGGATTTTCTAAGTTTCAAGAATGTACTCCATATGTTGAACTTCACAAAAACATCTACGAAAAATATAGTGGTGAAGAGGGTTCTCAAGGTGATGAAGATAGTTGTCACGCTGAGTATTGTTCTATGATGAATGAAATTAGTATCTACTATCCTAATATGAAAAGTAAAAAGATGGTGATTCAAACCTTGATTCACGAATACATTCACTACTTACAATCACCAACTTGGTTCAAAAGATATTATAATATGGGTCACGATTATGTATCTCACCCATATGAGAAAGAAGCTATTAGTTTCGAAAAAGATTACAAACTATTTATATAAGATATGTTATTACGAAGTTTATTTGTGGAATCAAAGAAACTCAGAGTATTCGATTTTGATGATACTCTGGTAAAGACCACATCTTTTATTTATGTAACCAATAAAGGTAAGACAAGAAAACTTACACCTGGTCAGTATGCAGTATATAAAGAAAAACCAGGTGATGAATTTGATTTTAAAGATTTCCAAAAGGTTCAGAATCCAAATGAGATAAAAAAGATAACTTCGGTTCTAAGAAGAATAGTAGCTTCGAGTGGTGGACAAGGTGTTCACATTTTGACTGCTCGAGCAGCTTTTAAACCAATTAGACAATACCTCAAAGATATTGGAATTAACATGAGTAAGATTTATGTAACCGCATTAGCATCTAACAATCCAAAAGATAAAGCAGATTGGATTGAAGATAAGATTGATAATGAAGGATACGATGATATTTACTTTGCAGATGATTCCAAAAAGAATGTTGATGCTACTAAAAAAATGTTACGAAGAAAAGATGTAAAGTGGAGAGTCCAACATATAAAACATTAAAATGATTGTATTTTTAGGTGACTCTTTTACTTGGGGTCAAGGTTTACCAATTGAAAAATGGATTCAAACTGACAATTTATCTTTTGAAGAATGTAATAAATTTTCACCACCAGAATATTCATGTGAGTCATATAATTATGAAGATGATAATTATAGAAAACAAAATCACTTCCCAAATTTGGTATCACAACATTTCAACAAGTCCTATGTTACAAAATTTGGTAATGGTGGAAATAATAAAAATATTGTAGATATTTTACAAAATCTTGATAGTCATTTTGTTGATGATAGAGGAATTGATGTTTATGTATTACAATTTACAGATTTTGTCAGAGACCCTTATTTTAATTTTGCACAAGATATAATACATGAACAAGGTGATTCTTACAAATTTGAAAATAATTTAAACAAATTATTTGAAGATTACATTAAAACACAACTTCACCTTATAGATAAATTAATTCGACAAAGAAATAGTAAATGGATTGGATTCAGTTGGAGAGAAGATTTTGGAAAATTATTAAAACAATATTATCCTGATAATTACATTCCACTAACTCACAATAATAAATCATACACCAACTTTAATGAAATACTTGAAGATGACCCATACTTAACATTAGGTGGTAAATATGATGGAATTCATGATGGTCATATGAATTCAGATGGACATAGAGTTATTGCGAATTCTATTATAAATAAAATAAACTCATATTTATAGGTATGAAGAATATCCCAAACTCACTTTTTAGATTACTTGGAGGAGTTATAGTACTCCTTCTAATGTATAGTTGTTCATCTTTAAAATTATCCACAATGCACTATGACCCAATCTACGGGCCAGAGGAAGTTGTATTAACAGTACCTTCAGATGTAAAGATAGATACATTATCATTTTCACAATTAAGATGGAAACTTAGAACTGACAATACTTTCAGATGGAATTTTGCTCAATATGCGATGAACCAACCTCTTAGTTGGTACAATAGTAACTTTAGATATTCGTATTGGAGACCATTTAATTCATTTGATGTATATTGGAATAGACATAACTTTTGGTACGATTGGGCGTTTAACTATCCATTTGATTGGGGATTAAGTTGGAATCGATGGAATAGATGGAATTATGGATGGGGATATTGGAATAGATGGAATAGACCTTTTTATCATTGGGATAATTGGTATATTGGTCCATGGCACAATCCTTCTTACAATGTAATTTGGAATAGTAGTAGACAAAATGTAGCTTATGTTAGAGGACCAAGAGGAAGTAGAAATATAAATTATGGTGAAAATAGTAACATAGAAAATACAATTAGTAGAAGATATAACAATCCAAGACCTAATTCAAACAATAATAATATCATAAATAATATTGTAAATGATTTAAGAAGTAATGGTAATAGAGTAAGAGTTTATGATAATCCTAATGATATCCCAAATAATAACATTATTATCAGAAATAACAATGGTAGACCCTCTATACCTAATAATAACTCAATTAGAGGTAATTGGAGACCTTCTAACAACAATAATAACATAAACAATAGTAGACCTCCAATTAACTTTAATAATAGTTCTAATTCATCTTTTAGTAGAGGTAGTTCATCATCAGTAGGTAGAAGCTCTGGTGGTTCAAGTGGTGGTTCAAGTAGAGGTGGAAGAGGTAATATTCAAAACTAACCCCTAATTTTTTTATTTAATTATATATTGTCTATATTTATAGATGATAAACTTTATAATTTTGTTAGGAGAAACAATGAAAAAACTACTTTTATTTGTACTATTATTAGTATTTTCTGTAAATACTTCAGTAGCACAAGACAATCCACAGAAGGTAAAAAAGAATATATTTAAAGAGTTCTATAATGACTTTCTGAAATACGGTACTTTTTATGCAGCCGGTGATATTAGAAATGCATATGAAAACTCAAGAAAAGATTACTTCGTAGAAAGACCACCAGATGGTGATTTATACTCTATTCCAAGAGTAATAGAAGTAACAGAATATTATCCATTTGATTATAGATACGGATTTGGAATCAGAAAACTTGGTAGGTTTAATTATGAGAGAAAACCTGGTAACTTTTGGACAGGTAATCAATTTAGAGAAAGCCAACAAGCTTTATCAGCACCAACTTCGGCAGTTGATGGGTTTGAGTACCTTTTCCACTTTGAAAAGGAAAGACTTAGAGGTGAGGAGTGGAATAACTTCAGATACTTCATTAGACACACGGGTAAACATCACATAGTTAAGTTAGAATCAAGAGAGCAAGGTTCATTTGACTTTTCATATAAATCAGCAGAAGTAAGAGGAAGATTACCAATCGGTAAAAAGTTCTCTATATCAGCAGGTGCAATCTATAGGACTCATGAGAGAGCTTACGGATATAACCCGATTGAGATTTGGTTAAATGAAACAGCTGTTGATGAGTTTGGAAATGAATATCCAGCAAATCCTTGGTACTCTTTAGGATATGAATATGGATTCACAGACCATTTTACACAATATACTGATATAAATACTGGCGAAGAAACATATGATTACATTTGGAAAGATGAGCAAGGAAGAACAGTAGCTTACTCGGATTTAGACTTCCGTAATACAATATTCAGAGACCTTATTAACAGATTTAATAACGAAGCTTGGGATGAGATTGACCCATTTGGTGTAGTATCACCAATTATCGGTGCTGATTTCTACCATTATAAAAACAATTTTTGGTTTCATTCATATGTGAATTGGTTACCACCATTCCACAAATATGTATCTGGTGATTCTGATTTCACATATCTTAATAGAAATAATTGGGGTAAAGGTGGATTAGTAAAAGATAGTGAACCTGAACAATGGGAGGATGTACAATTTGGTCTTAACTTTGGATGGAAAGTTGGAAAAAATATTGGAATCTTCGCAGAGGGAGAATACAACAAAATGTGGGATACTGAATTTTTTAATTCTACATTTGGGATAAACTTTACATTTAGATAAAAAAATGGCAAGAAGAAAAGAACCAAGAGAAATAGGTGAAGATACTGGTTTGGGTATCGATATTGATGGTGATGGAAAATCTGATTTTTCGATTAGTCTAAAAACAATCGGAATGTTACTTGTAGGAATCGCAACCCTAATAGGTATGTGGTTCACTCTTCAATCAGATATACAGGAAGCTAAGGAGCTCCCCGCACCAGTCATCGAAAGGATGGAATTTGATATGAAGGATGAGTTGATTCGCCAGACAATAATGGATACTCAAGAGGATGTTGATGAAATCAAAGAAAAACTTGATAAAATCGATGAACGCCTTTATGAGATACAAAAAAATAACTAATGAAAAAAAATATAATTTTATTTATATTTCTTTTGTTAAACTATGTTGGATATAGTCAAGAATACATCGATGATTCAAACTTCGATGAAAAAATCAACGAACAATCAGCTTTCGGTGATGATGAAACTAATATAGTTGTAATTGAGTTTTGGGCAAAGTTCAATGAAGCAAACGCTTTCGCTGATTGGGATAAGGTTGAGGGAGTTAAGTATTACAGAGTTGATGTAGCTAAAGCACCAGCAGCAAAAAAGGAATATAGAGTTAGAATGGCACCAACTTTAATTATATTTAAAGATGGTATAAATGAAGAATCTTTTAAAGCAGGATTAGATTTAGAATGTCCTGTTACATTAGATGAGTTATTAGAAGCAATTGAAGAAGTTAAAACCGCAAACCAATTTTAGATATGCCTTCAGTAAGTAAACAACAACAGAAATTTATGGGTATCGTAAGAGCGATACAAAAAGGTGATGCACCTGCATCAAAGTTCTCAAAAGCAGCGAGAGATGCGGCGAAAGATATGAGTAAATCTGATGTTAAAAAGTTTGCTAAGACTAAACATAAAGGACTTCCTAAAAAAGTAAAACAAGAACTATTAGACAGATTAAAAAAAGAGTATGCGTTTTATCATACAGGTGTAACTTCAAGAAAGAGAAAACACGATGATGATAATAATTTAGGTAGAAAAAAGAAACACTCTGGTCAACCAGATATCGAAGAAGGAATGGTTAAACCAAAAAGAGGTCATGAGTTTTTTCAACTAACTAAAGATGTTGAACTTGATTATATTTCAGGTCATAGTGGTATAGGATTAAAAGTACCTGGTGTAATGTTACACAATGTAGTATCTCAATTCAAGGGTAAGAAGGGCGCTTACATCATAGATTACTTTGGTAGACACTTCTATGTAGACATGAAAAAAAGACAACAAATGGATATTTTACCAATTGGTAACAAATACCAAAAAAAGTTGAGATGGAATTCAAACTATAAAACAGTAGATATGGCACCTGATTATTCTGATTGGAAAAATTTCAAAAAACCTGTAAAAGAAAATGTTGTCAAGAATCATGATGGAAAAGCAGCACCTTATGGTAGTGGATATAAAAAGGTTGAAGAAAATAAAATTGATAAAGCTGAATTGATACTTCCGAGAGGAAAAAAAGTTTATTTACAAGCTGAAGAAAAAGATTATCAAAGAGGTTTGATAGTAGAACTTACTACTGAGGGTGGATATAAACTAAACTATTGGTATGGTGAAGATGCTAAGATTTATCCCGCTGAAATTTTAGTAGATGGTGTCATGATTAAAAAAGATGGTAGAGAAGTACATATTAAGTTTCATCCAGAACTAAAAAAAGGTGAACCATTAGGTGAAAGACTTGACATTGATATGTTAAGACCACACCAAAAATCTATGTTAGCTACTTTATTTAATCAGTTCGGTAAAAGAAGAGGATATACCGCACAAAATATTGGTAAGAAAGCATCTGAACAAGAAATAAAAGACATTCTAAAAAGGAGTAAACCTTTTATTAAAAAAACAAGTTCACAATACAAACAAGAATTCAGAGATTTACTTCACGCACTTAAAGGATTTAGAGAAGGTGTAAACGAGGATATGGATGTAGGTCACCAAGATGATGAACCAAATATGTTAAAATCAACTGTACTTAAAATTAAAGAATCAGCTGAACTACTTTTACAAAAGTTAGATAAGTATGATGACATGGATGGTGAAGTAGATTTTCCTAATTGGTGGCAATCCAAGATTATATTATCAAAGGACTATATCCAAAAAGCAGCAGACTATTTAGATGGAAAAGAAAAAACATCTGAAACTATGGACAGAAATTTCAGAACTTATGATAATGATGAGGGAGATGATGAAGGACCAGTAGATGAAGGAATGTTTTCAACAATAGACCAAATAAGAAAAGATTCAAAAAATGTAAGAGATTTTGTAAAGAATGTATTTAAAGATAGAGATTTCATGAAAATGAAAAATGATAAAGAGTTTATTAAATATCTAAAATCAATATATGAAGGTAAATCTATAAATGAAGTAGGTGTATTTCCTATTTCAAACTATCTCAAAGGAATGATTCCATCAAAGCAATTGACTATTATGAATGATAGGGATAGAGAAAGAGTAAAAACTTTAGTAAAAGATTTAGTATCAACTCTAAATGATTTTTGGAAATCACACAAGATTCCATTCAGAGTTAGAGAACCAAGACCATCTGATATGAAAAAATTTAAACAAGTAAATAAAAGATTTTAATATGTCTAAGTACACAATTCAACAAATTAAAAAAGCAGTAGAATCAAAAGGTTATAAGTGGTTTAACGATACATCAAATAAAGGTTATGATGTAAACATAGTTGGAGTAAGAAATAGTTCAACAAATGGTATCGTTACTAATAGATTCGATGATTCGCTTACAGTTTCCTACAAAGATTTAAATGGTAAATGGTGTTTCCATTGTTTTGATGCAACAACTGACCCTGGCTCACATTGGGAAAAAAATCTATTAAATAAGGATGGGGTAGCTATTCTAAAACCTGGTCAATATAGAGGTTCACATAAGATTGGACTACACCAAGGTAGATATGAAGCACTTAAACAACAGAGAGCAGTAAAGGTATATAGAGACAACAATAGAGATGGTAAGTACGATTTAAACGAAGCGAATGTCCACGAAGGAATTTATGGAATTAATATCCATAGAGCAACAAAGTGGGAAGGAAGAAAATCTACACAAATCGACAAATGGTCAGCTGGTTGTCAAGTAATAGCTGCAAATGATGATTTTAGATTATTTATGGAAATAATGAAAAAAGCCGCAGGCATTTGGGGTAACTCATTCTCATATACTTTGATTGAGTCTAAAGATATCTAAAAATTACAAAAATAGATAGTTATAATAAAGACAATTTATGATATATTGGTTTACAGGACAACCTTCAAGTGGTAAGACCACTTTAGGACACAAGTTATACAAATTTCTTCAAACTGAAAAAAGAAATTGGAGAAAATCAGTTTTCCACTTGGATGGTGATGATTTGAGAAAATTAACACAAAACAAAGACTACTCAGACCAAGGGAGACAAAACAATATCAGAACCGCACAAACAATTACAGAATATCTTCATAACAATGATTGTGATGTGGTAGTTTCATTAGTAGCACCTTTTATTAGTTTAAGAGAAGAATTTAAAGAAAAACTTGGTGATGATATTGTAGAACTATACACACATACAACTGAAAAAAGAGAGAGATATAGATATAGAGTAAAAGATTATGAACCACCTCAGATTAACTTTATAGATATTGATACAACCAAAGATTCAATCGAAACTTCATTCTCTAAAATAATTAATAACCTAAATAAGTTAGAAAAATTATAATACACTATACTTATATATAAAACATATTAGTATGGAAAATAAAGAAGAATCTTTTTTTCCTAACTTTGACCCAACAAATGATTTGTCTCAAGCTGGGAAACAAAGAAGGATGAAAAGGGGTTTGGGAGCTAAACCACTCTTAGAATCAGAAATCAAAGATGCACAAAAGAAAGCCCGTTCAGCGATGGAAGCGGCAAGACTACTCGGTGTATCTTATAACACTTACAAAAAATACGCGAGAAAATATGGTATCTTTGAGGATTTAAAAAATCCTGATGGAACAGGTATCCGAAAAGGATATAACATTAAAAGAGGAAAGTATTCTTTAGATGACCTTATTGCTGGTAAATATCCTGATTATCCTGTATGGAAACTAAAAAGTAGATTACTTCTCAATGGATATATGTTAGAGAAATGTAATTGTTGTGGTTTCGAAGAAAAGAGATTGACTGATGGTAAAGTACCATTAGTATTAGATTTTAAAGATGGTAATAGAAAAAATCACAAATATGATAATTTAAGGATGTTGTGTTTTAATTGTTCGTTTTTACTAAATGGAAATCTCACAGGTCCGAAGAAAGAATACGAATATTAAAAATGCATTATTTATCAAATGGATGTTCTCATAGTTCAGATACTCAACCAAATCAACAAGGTTTACACGAAGATAACTACACTTACACATACTTACTAAACGAATATCTTAAAAAATTATATGTAAGTAGTAAAAATAGTTGGAATAAACTACAACATCCTGGTAAGAGTAATGGTGCTATATTTCATGATACATTAAGAGCTTTGTGTTACGATGAAATAGGTCATTATAATTTTGCAACAATACAATTTTCATCAGCTAATAGAAGAATGTACCAGTTAGCAGATGGAAAGAGACTTCATATAAATCCTTATGATTGGACAGAGTATGGTGTATTATTTGAACCACAAGCTTCACACGAGACATTAAATTTTATTCTTACATTACAAAAGATTTTTAAGTTAGCAAAAACACCTTACTTAATGATGTGTTATTTTCCAATTGAAAAAAGTAAAGAAAATTTAGATTTTGTCAAAAATTTTATTGATTTAAGTAAATTTGTCTCATTCGATGAAAATACACATCCAATTTTTGATGGTTGGATTGATAGCATGAANGATGAAAAAAATTGGTTTAAAAAAGAATTTCCAGGTGAACTTNTTTCTGACCCACAAGGACATCCATCTTTTGAAGGACATAGATATATTTTTTCAAGATTTAAAGATAAATTATCATCTAACATAATATGAGTTTTATAATTGGAAAAAAATGTGAAGGAGTTTGTGACACTGCATGTGTTGAAGTTTGTCCTGTAGATTGTATACATGGTCCAATTGATATTGAAGGAAGAGGTCAAGAAGTCCAAAATATGTCTGAGGAAGAACTTAAAGATAAACAACTTTTCATTAATCCTTCAGAGTGTATAAATTGTGGGGCTTGTCTTTATGAGTGTCCTGTTGAAGCGATATATGGTGATGAAGAAGAGGCGATAGCTGAAGGTGAAATTGATGCAGTAAAAAAGAATTATGAATTTTTTGGTAAAAAATTTGGATAATTCATATTTTTTTTGTATCTTTATCGATAAAATAAATATATATTAATATAAACAAATAAATTATGGCAAAATTTTTCGAAGTTACAGTAGAAGTAGTGGTTGCTACACTTAAAAATGGCAAAGACAAAAAAGCAAAAGAAATCTATTTAGTAGATTCCCAATCGGTAACCGAAGCTGAATCAAGAGTTGTTAAAGACTTTGAGGATAGTGGAGTTCAAATTGATTACAAAGTTGTTGGAGCTAAGGAAAGTAGAATCCTCAGAGTTATTGAGTAATGGCAAAGGAAGCGGAAATTGTTAAAGAAGAGATAAAAGTTAAGGTTGCTAAGAGAGTTCCACCTGGCGATAGGTGGTCTCCCTTAGATAACGAAACTGTTATATTAGATTCTCTTACTGATGTATTAGAGTATGTGTACCAAAAACAAGGAATAACACAATTCTATATGGATGCAAGAGAAGGTTTTACATATGTGATAAAAACTGAGGAAAAGGTTATACAACCAGAACCAACAAAAAAATGGTCGTTATACGGTGAAGAATAGAATTAAAAAATACATAATCGTTTTACTATTGGCTTTATTGTCCTCTCTTGGATTCCAAATGACAACACATCATGAGGAAGATGAGAAGAAAATGGATGATGAAGAACATATGTTTATTTGATTATGGTATATTTATAGATAGTTACTAATTTAATACATAAAGATAAAAATGAAAGCAATTTTAATTATTTTAGGTATTCTTGCAGTCGGAGCTGCAGTTTACTTTTACTTTTACAAAACTGGTAAAATAAATGATAAAGATGGAGATTACATTCCTGATGAAGTTGAAGATGCAGTTGCTAAAAGTGGAGCAAAAGTCAAGAAAACAGTTACTAAAGTTAAGCGTAGAGCTAAACGAGTAAAAGAAGAACTTGAAGATGTCAAAGATGCAATCAAAGAAGTTGGTTCTCAACTTAAAGATGTAGGTCAGGCAGCTAAAGGTAAGAAAAGAAGCGGTAGAAAGCCGAAAAAATAAATGTTAAAAAAATACATTAGGGAAGAGGTAATAAAAGATTCTTTATTTAGTGTTGAGTCAGAAATGATGTCAATCAAGGAATCTATATTGGCACAAATGATTATTGAAGGTGTCGATGACCCTGGTATCCTTAAATGTGTTTTTATGGCAGGTGGACCTGGTAGTGGTAAATCATTTACTGCTATGGAGATATTTGGGATTGATAAGAAACTCAAATCATCTTTCTCAGCAACAGGTCTTAAAAATGTTAATTCAGACTCAGCTTTCGAAGCCGGTTTGAAAAAACATGGAATAAATCCAAAAGATTTGGCAGATATTGAAAAAAATAATCCAGAACTTTGGGATAAGATTACAAAAAAACCTGGTGGAATCAGAGATAGAGCGAAACAACTTACCCAAAAACAAAAGAAGTTTTATGAAGCAGGTAGGTTAGGAATGATTATCGATGGTACAGGTCATAGATATGATAAAATAGCTAAACTTAAAAAACATGCTGAAAGTTTAGGATATGATTGTTATATGGTTTTTGTGAACACTTCATTAAAAGTGGCACAAGAAAGAAACCAACAAAGGGATAGAGTTTTACCTGATGATTTATTAGCAAAGTCTTGGCAAGATGTTCAAGATAATTTAGGTAAATTTCAAAACCTTTTTGGTAGTCATTTTAGGATTGTAGACAATACAGTTTACAAACCTATAACAAGGGAAGTACAAAAAGCAGTAAATAAATTCGTTAGAAAACCGATTTATAATAGAATAGGTAGAAAATGGATTGAAAATGCAAAAGCACTTAAAAAAGCGGGTTACATAAGAAAATAGAGTGGCAGGTAGAAAAGGAACATTCGGTGGTGGTATTTGGAAACCAGTAAGAAAGAAGAGACCTGGTGTTCATTCGAAAACTAAACACTCCAATTCAAAAGGTTCTAAAAATTATGTTAAAAAATATAGAGGACAAGGACGCTAAAGTGAACGAAGCAGATAAACAATTATTAGGTATATTGAAAAGCACTAATAGGAACAGAAGAATCATTACGGTCATAGTATTGGTAACATTTATGTTAATTATGATTGGAATCGGAATAGCCCTATTTAGTGAAGCAGGTATGGCACCCGAATGGAAGGAAATTCTACTCTTGGTATTAGGTGCATTTATTGCATCCTATGGTAAGATAATTGATTTCTGGTTTCAGAAAACCGATGCAGATACTGCTTTAATACAAGCCGTAGATGAACCTTCAAACCCATCACCAGATTTAGGTAGTGGAAATTGTACGGTTTGTGGTAAACCAAGTGGTATTAACGACATCGATGGCGATGGCATCCCTAATTATTTAGACACGGATTCCGATGGAGATGGAATCTTGGATAGCGAGGAAAATTTATAAAAATTTCTATTTCTTATATTTAATCCTATATAATATTAACAATTATGATAGGAATAACCGAAGATTTAGGAAAAATTATTAATATTCTTGAAGATGCTATAGAAGAATCGGATTGGTCATTAGTACAAAAATGTTACGATGACCTTGATGACTTATATGATAAACTCGAAAGAGGTGATGATGCATTTCAAGGCGATTATGATTAATGTTACAAAAATTACACAAAGCAGGTAGACCCATACCAGATTCAGAAATATATGAATTTGTTCAAAAAAGTGTAAAAGATTCCACGGATTATTTATACGAAAGGGATTTGCACCCACTTTTTTTAGAAAAATTTCATATTTGGATTAATAATTCACAAAATAATAATATAAAAGGACTCAATGAATTCAATGAATTAACATATGTTCATGGAACTTCTCAATCCTTTGATAATTTTTATTTTAAGCATAACAATAAGAGATTAGTAATACTAAAAGGTGATTTTCTTTATCACGAATTATGTGCTAAAAAAAATATAGTTTTTCACCACTACGAAAAGAATTTACTACAAAGTGGTGATTGTATGATTATATCAGTACCATTTTCTGATAGTGGTAATGAACCAAAAGAATTGTATGATATATTAGAGGAGTGTGAAGCTAAGGGAATACCAGTTTGGATTGATGCAGCTTATATGGTCATGGCTGGTAATATACAATTGGATTTACGATATAATTGTATAGAAGGTATTTCTTTTAGTTTGACAAAAGGATTCTATGGATGTGAAAGACTTAGAATTGGTGTTAGGATGAAGAGAGAATACGAGGATGATGGTATTGACATAGCTAACTCAATGTCTATGGTATCAGCGGTTGGTTGTTATGTTGGATATGAAATAATTAACAAGTTTTCTTGTGATTACATTTATAACACTTATAGAGGTAGACAAGAGATAATATGTGAAGAATTAGATTTAGTTCCTTCAAAATCAGTTATATTTGGTCTTGGAGACAAATTTAATAAGGAACATGATATGTATAATCGAGGTTCAGATTATAGAAGAATATGTTTATCAAATGAAATTGGTGATATGAAGTTAGATAAACCTGAACTAAATTATTTTAATAGTAAGTTTAAATAAATGTATAAGTTTCTCGGTAATTTTAAAATGGACTTTGAAATAAACTTAGAAGAACTAAAGTTTAATAGTCACAAAATATACAACCATAAAGATAACGATTCTACNATAGCAAATTCAGTAGGATATGGAGACAATACTGAGATATTTAAGGTTTGGGGAGAGGACTACCCCCAATATTTACGAGATTATGTTGGAAAATTTCCAATAAAAGTAGTCAATAGTAATTTTCAGCTACAAAAACCAGGTAATATAATACCACCACATCATGATAACTTTAAAATGATAAAAGACATGGGATTTGATGAAAAACCATATCGTATTTTAGTTTGTATGAGTGATTGGATATTTGGTCAAGTAGTGATGATTGAGGATTTAGTAATCACCAATTGGAAAAAAGGTGATGCATACATTTGGGATAGTGAAGCACTTCATATGTCAGCAAATGGTTCGATAGGAGATAAGTTAACAATGATAATATCAGGATTTTATGAAGATTGAAAAACCAAAAAAAGTAGATAAAGTTTGGGGTCATGAACTATGGATTTATAACGATGAAGAATATTGTGGTAAATTATTAGTTTTTGAAGATACATACAAAAAATTTTCAATGCATTACCATATGATAAAAAAAGAAAGTTGGTATGTTCAACAAGGTAAATTTAAGTTTGATTGGATAGATACTGAAAATGGAGAATTACACACCGATATCTTAGAAATAGGTGATTCAGTAACAATACAAAGAGGACAACCTCATCAATTAACATCACTTGTACCTAATTCAATTGTATTTGAAGTTAGTACTCAACATTTTGATGAAGATTCATATAGAATATATAAAGATACACCAAAAGATTTATTAAAATAGTATGTTTTCAAATGTTGTTTGTATCGGTGATTCATACACTAATGAAGATGAAATGTATAAATCAATGGGTGCAGATAAAATATTTAAAGAAAAAGGGTATGAATTTAAATCTTATCCACAATTATTAGGGGAATATTATAATTGTAAGTGGGAAACCTTTGGTGAACCTGGTATGCCTATGGTTTTTACTTTACAAACTCTAATTGATAAAATTCCATATATACTTTCGTTAAAAAACCCTTTAGTTATATATCAGTTTGGATTCTTTACGAACCTAATTTTACATATTGAGGATGGAGATTGGATAAATTGGAAATCTATAGCTGATTATTATTCAATTCAATCTCAAACAAAATATGGAGTTGTATCAGCTGGCCAAGATAATATTGGAAATAAGAAAGATGAATTATTATTATTAGATTATACAAATAGGTTTGGTGAACAAACTAACTATTGGATTATACAATACTTTTGTTCAATTTCTGATATACTTGAAAAGTTAGGAAAATCAAGTGTTTATGGTTTATTTTTGTCTAAAACTGAGTTTGAAACACCAAAAAGACCTAAATTAATACCTCATAATTATGATAACGATTGGATGAGCCCAAACATAAATGATATAATACCAGAAATTAATGATAGGCACAAAAGCACAGAAGCAAATCAAAAATTATGTGGTTATATTGTTAATAACTTGTAAAAATAATTCACTTTTTTCTTGGATTTCTCGATTTTTTTTCGTATATTTACTATGTAAATAAGTGATATGATTAAAAGTAAAGAATACAAAAATAAAGGAATCGAAATCGATTTGACTGGTCCACAAGGTAATGCATATTATCTTTTAGGTTTGGCTAGTAAATGGTCTAAAGAATTACAATTTAGTGATTCTTATAGAGAAGAAATGTTAGAAAAAATGAAAAGTTCTGACTACGAAAACTTAGTAAAAGTTTTTGATGATGAGTTCGGTTCAATTGTAACTTTATATAGATAAAAAAAGTATGAAAAAATTTGGCAGTGTCAAATATTTTTCGTATATTGTAAATATAAATTGATAACCTATGAAATATAATTCCTCCTTTTGGTACAATGATTTTGAAACAGATGACATTATCATTGATAACCTATCCGATACTGAAAAGAAATCCTTAGACTTATATAAATTAGCATCCTCTAAAAGAGCGATATCTAACTTCGTTAATATTGTAACTAACGAATCAATACCCGTTAAGTTCAAAGAGAGGGGAGATTCTTATACTGATGGTAAGTCAGTTGTTATCGGTAGTAAGATAGAACAACCAAAAGATTTTGATGTAGCTGTAGGATTAGCACTTCACGAGGGTTCTCATATTAAACTCTCAGATTTCAAATTACTTAACGATTTATACAACTTGATTCCTACTCATATTTCTGAGGGGGCTATCAAGAAAGGTGTTTACACTACTCAAGAAACAATTAAGAACCTTTGGAACTATGTTGAGGATAGAAGAATTGATAACTTCGTATTCAAATCAGCACCTGGTTATAGAGGTTATTATAGAAAGATGTACGATAAGTACTTTAATGATAGGTTGATTGATAAAGCACTTCTCTCAGATGAGTTTACTGAAGAGAATTTAGAATCTTATATGTTCAGAATTATCAACCTTCACAATAAAAATACTAATCTTTCAGCTCTGAAAGGTTTGAGAAAAATATATAGATTAATTAATCTAAAAAACATTAGTAGATTAAAATCCTCAAAAGATTCTTTGGATGTTGCATTGGATATATTCACAGTTATTTTGGGTAACCTAAACAATGTTAACCCATCAGATGACTTTCTTAAAGAACCACAAAAAGGTGGTGATAGTGAAGGTAGTGATAGTTCTGATGATGGACAAGGTTCTTCAGATAACACTATGAGTGATGAAGATTTCAATGACCTAATGGATTCAATTGGTAAGTCACCTATGACTGGTGATTCAAATGATACTCCAACTGGTGGTAATGGAATGGATGTTGAAAATTTACCAGATAACTTAGACAATGGTAAACAATCTAAAGATGATACAAAATCAGAATCTTCAGTAAAACTTACTGATAAACAAAAAGATTTACTTAAAAGTAAAATCAATAAACAAAAGAAATTCTTGGATGGTGACATTCAAAAGAAGTCAATTACTAAAACTGATTCTAAAAATCTAAACGCTATTGAGGAGTCAGGTTCGGAACTAAAAGAAGTTGGTAAAAGTGCTGATGGATATGGATACAATAGAAGTACTCAATGTATCGTAGTTAAGAAACTTACTAAATCTTTATTTGAATCTCAAATGTTCCCAATGACTTACCTTAATTATTGGAATGTTGAAAAAGAAGGAGCAGTAAAAATGTACTATGAAAAAAGTGTCCAAGAAGGTATCAAACTTGGTACAATGTTGGGTAAAAAACTTCAAGTTAGAGGTGAAGATAAGTCAACTATCTTCAATAGACAAAAAGTTGGTAAGATTGATAAGAGAATGATTTCCTCTTTAGGATTTGGTAACGAAAATGTATTTCAATTTACTGAGATTGATTCTTACAAAAAAGCTAACCTACACATATCAGTAGATGCTAGTTCATCTATGGGTGGTGAAAAATGGGAAAAGACAATGACTAATGTGGTTGCTATTTGTAAGGCGGTTGATATGATTTCAAATCTAAATGTCCAAGTAACATTCAGATGTACTTCTAACAATAAACCTTACATCGTAATGGCTTACGATAGTAGAGTTGATAAGTTCTCTAAAGTTAAACAAATGTTCCCTGGTCTTGGACCAAGTGGTACAACACCTGAGGGATTATGTTTCGAAGCTATTATGAAGGAGTTTGTTCCAATCAACAATGATTTGGATTCTTACTTCCTTAATCTTTCAGATGGTCAACCTTACTTCCCTGGTCAAAACTTTTACTATGGTGGAACAACTGCTGAAACACATACTAATAAAATGGTCAAGATGATTGAAAGTATGGGAATACAAACTCTGGCTTACTTCGTAACAGATTGGGAAATAGATGTAGAATCCTCTGATGCAAGAAGTTTCAAAAGAATGTATGGTAAAGGAGCTAAGATGATTGATGTAAAGAATGTTAATCAGATAACAAAAACAATGAATCAATTATTTTTACAAAAATAATGATGAAAAAATTTGGATATATGGAAAATTTTTCGTATATTTACTATGTAAATAAAAATAATTAATAACTCTTAAAACTTAAAATATGAATGAAATTAAAAAAGGTTATGTTCCAAATGAAGTCTACAAAGTAGAAAAGTTTGGAAATACATTTAAATTAATTGACACTTCTGGCGTTAAGGTTGGTACTCTTGGAGCTACAACTGGCGTTAGGAAAGGTGCTTATAACGATGGTAAGGCAGTTCAAGCCTACATAAATAAGAATGGTAAAAAGATGTATAAAAAAGTAGACATGGATGTCTACAACGCATTAGTTATCCCAATGAATACTGATAATGGTGGTGTTCAGTTTGAGGATAAAGGTGACCATTCAGCTATTAAGGACTTCATCCACAAAGGTTCTATCAATCTTAAACCAACTGAATTGGTTATGGAAGAACTTAAATGGAAGTATCTTATTAGGTCCGCCGTTAGAGCTAAAAACATTATGATGACTGGTCCTGCTGGTTGTGGTAAAACCATGGCATCAAAAGCTTTAGTAAAGGCTTTGGATAGACCAGACTTCTACTTTAACTTGGGTGCTACTCAAGACCCAAGAGCAACACTAATTGGTAATACTCACTTTGATAAAGGTAAGGGAACATTCTTTTCAGAATCAGCTTTCGTTACTGCAATCAAAACTCCAAACGCAGTTATCCTCTTAGATGAGTTATCAAGGGCTCACCCTGATGCTTGGAATATCTTGATGACCGTTTTAGATGGTGGTCAAAGATACCTAAGATTAGATGAAGCGGAAGGTTCACCAATCGTGAATGTTGCTGAAGGAGTTACCTTCATCGCTACCGCTAACATCGGTAATGAATATACATCTACAAGAGTAATGGATAGAGCGATTCTTGATAGGTTTGTTACTATCGAAATGGATGTTCTTGATGATGTTAAAGAATTTGGTTTGTTGAAGTTTATGTTCCCAGAAGTTAATGAAGATGATTTAAAAGCAATCGCTGAAATCGCTCACCATACAAGAACTCAATCAATGAGTGAGAATGGTAAGTTAACTTCAATGGTCTCAACAAGAGCCTCAGTCGAGATGGCTGGTCTATTGTATGATGGTTTCGAATTAGGAGAGGCCGCTGAGATTTCAATCTATCCATTCTTCTCACAAGATGGTGGTGTTGATTCGGAAAGAACTTACATCAAACAATTGGTACAAAAGTATCAAAAAGATGAAAATGGAGAACCACTCTTCAACGATGTTGATGAGAACTCCAATGAAGAGAATGAGGACTCAATTCCTCAGTTTTAAGGTTAATCAATTATTTACTTGAAAGATGAGAGGTGGTAACTCACCTCTCTGATTTCTAATATTATGAAACCTGATTTAAAACAAGAATTAAAAGAAGAGATTCAGAAAGTAAAAAATACCAAAGGACTAACTCGTTTTCAACGAGAATATTTTCTTTGGGATTTAAAAAATGACTATGACACCGAAACAAAAAAAAAGACAAGCAAGAATTATAAATGATTTAACTTATTTAATTAAAACCGAAAAATCCAAATGGGGTGGTGGAAACAAAGAGTTAATTAAACAATTCGAAACTAAAAAAGAAAAGGTTGAGAATTGGATACCAAAGAAAAAAAGAAAATGAGAAAATGTAATATTTGTGGTCATAATAGACCAGAAGTATGGTATAAAACAAAAAATAAAAAGACTTGTAGAAGTTGTGAAAGGGGTTGGAAAGGTTTCTATTATAGGTACTTAGTACAACAAAGACAACTTACATTGTTTCAGAGAACGGCATCTCGTTTAGGTTATATGGGTGCAGGTTTTCTAATGGCTGGTCAACACACATTAGAACCACTTTTATTTATGGCTGGTTTTTGTTGTGTCTTAATACAAGTATTCAGTAGGAAACAATGGAACTTGGTAATATTACAATTAAATGGTCTTATAGCATGGACCATACATTTTATAAATCAATTAAATTAAAATTATGAAAAAAATAAAACAATATTGGGATTTATATTACCCAATTATTTTAGCATTTGTATCGTTCCTTTATTCAGTATCACTATGGTTTAGTGGTCAGAAGTTAGAGGGAATATTCGTTGGCATATGGGTGCCATCTATTTTAGCTATGTCAGTTGCAATTAGACAAAGAAGAAACGATTTGTTTAGGGAACAAGCGGCTAAAAGAAGAAGATTTTATAACACAAAAAGAAAAAGAAAATGATGAGTTCACCTGCACCTTTAGGGATGTTTATTATTGGTTTTATTATCTTCGCACTTTATTTGTGGGGATTATTAACTATGATATATAGAGGACATAGACAACAAAGAGAAGAGTTTGAAAATGACCCAGAGATTCGTGCATATTACAAAAAACTTCAAGATGAAGATGATTATGTAGATTATGATGGACATGGAAATTGGGGTAGGTTTAATCCACACAACAATGATGATAAATACTATAGACCAAAAAAGAAAAGAAAAAGTAGAAAGTATCATGTTGGTAAAAAAATGAATTACGATTAATGTGTTTAAGTGGTGCACATTATAGTATAGATGATATCGAAGATAGAATCATCGAAATGGCTTGGGAAGATAGGACTCCTTTCGAAGCTATTGAATACCAATTTGGTATGAAAGAAAATGATGTAAGAAAACTAATGAGAGAAAATCTTACAAGAAAATCATTTGAACATTGGAGAAAAAGAGTCAAAGGTAGAAAAACAAAACACAGAGCCACTTCTGAATCAATAAGATTTAAATCTAAAAATCAAAAATGAGTATATTAGTCGGTATAGGATTCTTAAATATTTTAGGGTTATTCACAATATTAATAGATTACTTATCTCAGTTTACAAAAAAATATCCACTACTATTAGTTGTAATACTTTTGTTAGGAGATGCATTATTTGGATTTTCCTACTATGTAGTTGGTAAGGAATTTGTAACTGATTTAAACAATTTTAAATTAGGATTAGGATTATCATTTATGTTAGCTACATTCGGTAGGGTTATTTATTTCTTAATCAGTGCCCACAAAAGAAATATTATATGAAGAAAAAAACATTCAAACATCTTATAGTTATTGGTCATCCAGACCACAAATCATTTTGTTACAATGGAATTTACAAAACGATTGTTAGGCAAATGAGAAAACATAAAGAGAACTATAAGGTGATTGATTTATATGAAGATAAGTTACATAATGATAGAAATGACTTGATTAAGGAATATCAAGATTTAATTACTTGGTCAACACACATCTATTTCATATCACCTGTTTGGTGGTTTAGATTAACACCTAAAATGGAAACTTTCTTTGATGAAGTTCTCACACCAGGTTTTGCATATAAGTTTGTTAACTTTACTAAACTATATGCGTATCCTAAACCTTTCCTACACGATAAGAGGGTTAGGACCTACATAACTCATGGAGCTCCAATGTTGCCCGTAGTTACACTATATCTGAATTCGGTGAAACTAAGATTGGTGATGGGAGTATATACATTTGTATTTGGATGGAAACTCAGTAGGTGGTTAAAAACAAAACAATTCTGGTCTGTACCATTTGTGTCTCATGAGACAAGAACAAAATATTTGACCAGAGTTAAAAATGATATTAGAAAAGATTTAGGATTTTAGTTATGATAGAATTTATAAAACATATATTAGGAATTTGTGGTGACCATTGGCATCCAAACATTTGGACTGCTCTTGCAGGTTCACCGATTATAGCTTCTACAGTTTACTATATTAAATGTAAATGTGGGGGTTTATTTTTTCACAAAAAAAATTGTCAAAATAATTTGGAAAAGTCAAAATAATTTTGTATATTAGTGTAAATAAAAAATTAAAATTATGGGATTAAGAGATGAAGTAAAAGATTGGTTAAAAGAGGGAAAAGATATAAAAGCTAAAAGTCCTCTTTGTTCAAAAAGATTAGTTGTAGAAAATCTTTGGGAAGTGTATGGTTTATTAGAAGATGACTTCAGAGATTTAGCTAAAGAAAAAATTAAGTCTTTAATATCAGATATTGAAGATACTGATAAATTAGATGCAGGTAAAGTTTAAATTAAATGTTATGAGTAAACAAAAAATGAGTGATTGGATGGAAAGGTTAGTTGAGAGATACTCCATCCCATCGGAAGATGAGAAACCTACTAAAATACTTACTGAAGAACAATTAAAGAATATCAAAGATGGGAAAAAGTAAAGGAATAGATATTGGATATAATCCAGAAAGTGGAGAGTTTGAAGATATGACTAAACAATATCAAGATGATGCATATCAGTATGAGGAGTGGAAAAAATCATCTGAATACATAGATATGGTAAATAGTGAATTTGCTAAACATAAACCAAAGTATTCTGAAGTTGACATTGACAATGCGATTTCAAATGGATTCAAATCACTTCAGGTTACCTCAGAAGAGGTTGGTATCGAAGTATACGAAAAGTTATTTAGACAACACTTTAACGAAGCATTAAATGGGATATAATCCGTTCAGATGGTATACTAAAGGAAAGTATAGAAAAAAACCACTTAAATCAAACACACCACTTCTTTTGAAAATTCAAAATGGTGATTTCGAAAATTCACCATATCTTCGTGAATCTATAGATGAAGAAAACAATTATCAGAAAAAGTATAATGATTATATTCAGAACTCACATAGTAAAGATGAACAATCTATTAAACATGAAGCTCATCAATATGCAAAGATGAGAAGAATTGCTTCTCAAAAACTTATGGAAAAGGGATTAGAGGAGGAAAATAATAGATTACAAGAATTGAAGAGAAGGTTAAAAGAAGAGTTCGGAAAATGTTTGTGGGAAAAGGCACAACAAAGACAAAGAGGAAAAGGAACTACTGAAGATTTATATTGGTGGTATAAAAAACAAGTAGGTATGTCAACTACTCCCTCAGAACTTGCAATTAGATTAGGAAGAAAAACTACCAAAGGACTTTTACCAAAATAATAATTCTAAATATTTATATAAAACAAATATTATGGATGTTATTAAATCTCGATACGGAAAAGATAGAAGTATCGAAAAGTTAGGTGATAGAAGAATCAGAGTAATGGGTGAATCTGAAGTCACTAAAGTAAGAAAAGGTAAGAGTGGAGAAATTTCTATGTTTGATTTTGAAGGTGGTCCTTGCTACAACTTAGGAGGAACAATCAAACACCAAAAAACTACTTGGAAAATAAAAGAAATTATTGTTGAAGAAAAAAAATACGAAGGATTAACTTCCATCATTTTAAAAGTTGATTTCTAATGGATGAACCAAAAAGAGGTACGAAGATTTTCATAGGTGAACAAGATATTTATCTTTGGATGCAAGAAAATCCTCAAACTATTTGGCCAGAATTAATCACTGCTTCTGAAGAACTACTTTATACAAAACAAGATGAAGTATTAGCATTTCAAGTAGAAAATAGAGTAAACAAAAGAAGAGGATTGTTTGATTTGTTTGTAAGAAAAAAAGATGTTCATGATACACTCAGTAAGGCTTTAACTTGGGCTGAAGAAGAAGAGGAATATGAACTTTGTCAAAGGATAAAGAATCTTGAAGATTATTTAGAAAAAAAGAAAATGTTTTGAAAATATTAGTTATCGGAGATAGTTGTACAGATATTTTTATTTATGGGAGGTGTCAGAGGTTATGTCCTGAAGCACCTATTCCTATTTTTGAACCATCTAAGACCGTAACCAACGATGGTATGGCAGGTAATGTAGTTCGTAACCTAAAATCGTTAGGAGTAACTGATGTCGATATTATCACTAATAAAGAACAAATTACTAAGACTCGTTATGTTGAAGAAAAGTCAAACCAAATGCTTCTTAGAGTGGATGGTAATGATAGGGTTTCTAATAGTTTCGATTATTCTAAAGTTAATTTCGAACTATACGATGCAGTAGTAGTTGCTGATTACGATAAGGGATTCCTCACATACAACGATATTGAAAAGATAGGTAAAAAATCCAAACTTTCATTTATAGATACAAAAAAGGTAGTTGACCATAATTACTTTAATGATTTTACTTTTGTCAAGATGAACGAAGTAGAGTGGGATAGGTGTGTAGAAAAGGGAGCAAACTATATGGAGTGGATGGATAGGTTGATTGTAACTATGTCTGAGAGAGGATGTAAATACTTTGACCAAACATTTCCAGTAGATAGAAGTGTAGAGGTTAGAGATTTGAGTGGAGCTGGTGATAGTTGGATGGCTTCATTTGTAGTAAAGTATTTAGAAACAAATGACCCATATGAATCTATTGAATCAGCAAATGAAAATGCAACCTTAGTTGTCCAAAAACGAGGAGTAAGTACAATTTAATGAAAAATAAATTAATTATATTATCGGAAGAGATTTACAACTTTAACAAAATTTATTTTGATTCTTTAAATACAAATCTTAAATTTTATAAACAAAATGATGACTCATTTTATAGATTAAATCATCACTCAAGAGGTCATGAACAATATGAAGATATTATTTTTTTATTTGATGATTTAAGATTTGATTCTATTTGTAAAACTGCTGACTTTTGGGATATATCTAAACACAATATTAGAAATATTTCAAATGATGTGTATAAAGAAAATTCTAAAAGATTTGCTGATAGATTTGGTACTAATTGGAAATTTGTATTATTAGATTTTAATAATGAACCAATTCAAGAACCATCAGAAAATTTCACAACTGATTGGTTGGACTTAGATGGTAGAAACTATTGTATATCACAGAGAATACCAAATTCAAATCACCTTAGATTACTTAATGGTTTAATTTATCTACCATTACTTAATTGTTTTCAAAAATATGGTTATTCTAAATTTGATAAATTAGATTACTCAAGACCAAGTAATCCAAAATATGATTTTATTACATATTTAGGACATAAAGCTAAAGTAGACAAAAGAAAATATAGACTTGAAGTTGTAACTGAAATTTTAGACAATGATATATCTAAACTAAAATACAAAGATTCTGATAATATGGTTACAGGTTTTACTGCTTATTTTGATGGAGGTAATGGTCATTATTGGAATTTACTTAATTCATTAAGTGCAAAAATTCAATTAATATTTGAAAATGATGATTTAGCAAAAGGTTTTAATAAAATGCAAAACTTATTTTTTAACTGAAAAAACCTTGAAATGTTTCTATTATCCTCATCCTTATATTTTATTTTTACACGAAACAGTTTTAGATAAGTTAAGAGAATTTGGATTTAAATTTTCATATAATTCAAAGTCCACAAATGATTTTAAAGAATTGTTAACTGAAGTAAAATTAGATATACCAAATTGGATTGGAAAAAACCAAGATGATTTTAATCATAATCAAAACAACCTATTTCAGATGATAAATTCTAAAAATTTACCTCATCACTTATTTATAAATGATATAATTAATAGAAAAATATGATAGATTTATGGAATACCTCTTCAAATCGTAAGAGATTACTAATTGGTGGATGTTCTTTTTCAGAACCAAAAGGTTATATAGATAATAATGGTGAATATCATGGTCATGGAGCTTGGATTCCTTGGTCTGATTTATTATGTAGAGAACAACAAGACTCTTGGATTGTTAAAAATACCTCTAAAGGTTCATATGGAAATGGATTAATAGCAAACAAAATAATTGATACAATACTTAGAAATGAAAAAACACCTGATTTAGTAATAGTACAATGGTCTGCGATTGGAAGAGCATATTCTCTAAACGAAAAAGATTTTGTAAAAAGGGTTATAGAGGATGCCTCAAATGGTGGTATTGAATTTGCACCACATATGCAAGAATACATTTCTCAAAATGGAAGAGAAGGTTGGGTTACCAATGTAGTTGATAAAATATCAGATAGTTTTTATCAAACATCTTTTATACATATGATAGGTTTACAACTATTTTTAGAAAGTCGAGGAATTCCATATTTCACTTTTTGGGGATGGAGTCAATTAGATGATGAATTAAAAGAAAGATTCAAACCATATTTAGATATGCTCTACAATAAAAATTGGTTTAAATCAGAAAATTCAATGTCACAATACATTCAAGACAAATTTATTGGTGGTGATGGTATAATGGGTAATGGAGATTTTCATCCAAGCAGTAAAGGTCAAGAATATTTCTATGAGACTGTTATTAAAAAAGAGTTACAGAAAAAAAGAGTAATATGAGAAAATATCTACCAACTTTAGGTGAATTAATTGATAGACTTACAATATGTCAATTAAAAGAAGTAAAAATTCCAAATAAAAAATCAGAGTATGGTCAGGAAATTAAAGAAATTGTTTCTGACATAAATAAGATTATACAAGAATCAGATAATTTAGAATTTGATGGTGACTTAGTAAGAGCTATCGTAGTCTTATCCCAAATGAATACTCATATATGGGTTAACGAAGATAATGCAAGAAATGGTGATAATAAAGGAAATGAATTATTATTGACTCATGGCTTAAATGGAATTAGAAATACTGCAAAAAATAAAATACAAGAAAAAATAGGAGGAAGAAAAGATTATAAAATAGATTGTCTCGCATCAGAATTTTCTGATTGGGAAATAAGTTGGGATGAACCTATTGATAATAATAGATGGGATATTATAATGAGAAATCAGAATCCAGGTGGATTTAACTTCCAAGTATTTCAAAAAAAAGACTCTGACTTTCAGATAATAACCACTGCCAAATGTGGAACTCGATTTTTAGACTATGTAACAGGATTCAATAGAAATAAAAAAGAAAATGAAAAACAAATTGAGTCNAGATTTTGGAACTTACGAATGGATGAAAATGATAGATGGAGATGGTTTGAAATTGAATTTACTTATGAATATCAAATAAAAGCTAGTATTCAAGATAAAGAAGAAGAACTTGAAGGACTTAAATATGTTTGGAATTGGGATAAAAAAGATACTCTTTTGTTATATAGACATCCTGTAGATAGAATTAGAAGTGGAATATTACAAAAATGTAATTCTTGGTATCACTCACAATTAGAAATGAATGAAAGTGGTGAAACAATATATAATTTAGACCAAAACTTAGAAAAAGATTTTAAGAATCAACTTAAAATACTAAAAGATAACTTTCCAAAAATATTTCCTCATATACATATGAAGGATAATCATTGTAACCCTTGGTCAACATATTCATTACAACTTATGAATGATTTAGAGTTAACACCAAAAATTGTTATTAATTTAGATATTAAAGAACATGATAGAAATGCAGATTTAGACAAATGGTTAAGAGCAGTAGGTAGTGAAGAAGAAATTAAAAGGATAGATAAATTAAATACATCAGCAATAAATTCTAATCATAGTATTTTTAGATTTGGTGATGATATTCTTTTACACGAATTGATACAACCATTTATTACACAAGAGTTGATATCATACAATATTTTAGAACAAAAACGATGTAAATTATGAAAATAATGGTAACTGGTGGTGCCGGTTTTATTGGTGCCAATTTAATCGAAAGATTAGTAAAAGAAGGACACGAAGTTGTGTCTTTAGATAATTACGATAGTGGTTTAGAAGAAAATCACATCGAAGGTGCAAAATATGAAAATGGAGATATCGAAATGATAGAATATATCAAAGGTGAGTCTTTTGATTTATGTTTTCACCTCGCTGCTTTAAGTAGAATTCAACCCTCATTTGAAAATCCAACAGAGACTTTTAGAGTTAATGTTAGAGGAACTGAGGCGGTAATGGAATGGGCAAGACATAACAATGTAAAAGTTGTATATGCTGGTTCATCATCAAAACATCATGACCCAACAATATCACCCTATGCTATGTACAAGTACTTAGGTGAGGAGGTTTGTAAACTCTATAAAAAAACATTCGAAGTGGATGTAGAGATTTGTAGATTTTACAATGTCTATGGACCAAAAGAAATTGTTGATGGAGATTGGGCCGCAGTGATTGGTATATGGAGAAATCAAGTCAATAATAATCAAAAGATTACAATCGTGGGAGATGGTAATCAAAGAAGAGATTTTACTCATGTTGTTGATATTGTTGATGCTCTATATAAAGTTGGTGTTGGTAATGAAGTACATCAAGATGCATGGGAATTAGGAACTGGTATTAATTACTCAGTAAATGAAGTATATCGAATGTTCTTAGATAAGTTTGGAGCAGATTGTACATATATACCAGACCAAAAAGGAAACTATAGAGAAACCCTTAGAGAAAATAATGATACCGTAGATAGATTGAATTGGAAACCAGAAGATAGACTTAAAGATTATATTAATTCACTATAATTTAATATGATAGAAAAGGTATTATTTTCCGAGGAGGAGTGTGACCAAATCATGGACCTTGAAGGAGGTGATTGGATTGAAACAAAAAACAAAAATGATAGAATCACTTCACAAAACCTTGCAAAAATACCAGAAAGAATATCTTCACAAAGAAAGGTTTTCATACAAGACAATTCTACTATAAGTGAAAAATTAAAAGAGTTTGGTATTAAATCAGTCAAAATTTTTGAAACATTACAAAATATATCCTTTATAATAAAATATGAAAAAGGTGGTAAGTTTGAAAGACATCAAGATATNGGTAAAGGAACAGAGTGGAGATATAAAACTTTAATAGTACAACTATCAAATGGAAATGACTATGAAGGTGGGGATTTATCTATATGGGATAAGAACAATAATGAAATCAAAGTTGGAAAACAAAAAGGAAATGCAGTTTTGTTTGATGCCTCATCGTATCATCAATTACATCCAATAATTTCAGGCACAAGATATTCATTAGTCATGTGGTTACCATATGAATCATTTGGAATAAGTCAGACAATGTTATAACTTAATAAACTAAAATTTTTAATATGAGAAGAAGAGAAAGACAACACAAATCAGTATTTGCAAGAAAGAGAAGAACAAAAACAAAAGAATTAAGAAGTAGTATATTAGAGAGACAATATGAAAGAAGAAACAAACTCAAACGAAAAGTCCAAAAGCTCAATAGGAGAACACAAAGGTAAACCTACAATCGTGAGCGGATTCCTTAATTTTACGAAACCCCCATCCGATGATGAATGGGGTGATGAATTTATAGATGGAGTAGACCATATTCCAAGTAAAGATAGTGATACAACAACTATCGAGGACTAATCCCTTTTACATCGTATCGGTGGGGGTGGAGTCGATAAAAAAAATTTTGAGAGGGATTTTTTATTGATAGTATCTCTTTCGTAGAAGTAGTAATATTTATATATAATGAGTAGATATCAAAACATGAGTGATAATAAGTGGAGAGTTATTAATAATAAAGCTCCCAAGAGTAGAGGAGGATGGAAGCTCATAAATTGGTATAAGTTTATTTTAATAAATGTTTTACTATGGATGAAAAATGGGAAGATATAGAGTTGTACAAATTTAAAGGCTTAGCAAATGAATTCTTTTATGCCGAAGTGCGTTCATTTTGTTGGATGTACGACAAATGGAAAGAAGGCAAGATAAGAACACAAACCATCACGAATCTTATACCACAATCACGAGTACAAAACGCAATAAATATCTTAGAGGATAGAGAACAATTCGAATGGTGTTCGGTACTACAAGAAATAATAATGGAGATATACATAGGGGAAGAGATAGAGATAATGATTAATACCCATCAGTATACGCCACACATACAACATAAATTAAATAAGAAATAAATAATGATAAAATGGATACTCATAGGAGCACCTATAATACTAATCATCTCATGGATATGGATATGTTATGAGATATGGAAAGCACCACTCCTTGATGATGATGACTTAAAGGACCTATTCGAACAAGGAGATTTATAACCCTTCACTCATAGGGAAACGAGCTCACTACCCCAACTCAAGTCTTAAACGACTGAAGTGGGGTTTTTTTATGCTCTAATCCCTACTAAATGAGAGTCTGAGAAGTGGAGGGAATAGGGGGGATTTAAGGGGTACTTAACACTTGGCCGTACCACAATATTACACATCCCATAATTAACTCTTAAAAACCCTCTAAATACCCCATAGTGAAGGGTATTACGCCTTATTATTGATTATTGGGTTGTAAAAAGCCACTTGTATCATAATAAATTGTGATATATTTCCCACTTTCTACCACTCCATCCCACATATGTCACTATTTTGTACTGCCTCAAGTGTGTCTTTATATGCTTCGGACTTTTTGTCATGCCCGTTTTTCCACCCTAATTGCGAATATGCTAATTTGGGGAAAAGGGTGAGCATGTCATAGTGTCATGTCAATTATGAGAATGCTAATAAAACAAGCTTTTTGTTAGCAAAAGTGTAAATCGTATGGTATCGGACAAATTGTCATGTCTTTTATTTGGATATGTGGGAAAAAAGGCTTATCTTTAGGGTGTTGGTGGGCGGGTAGTAAGATAGAGAATCTGTTCGCATGGCCGGCAAAGTAAATAAAAATGAAAAAAAAGTGGTAAAATATTTGGAATTGTCAGATATTTTTCGTATATTTGTATAGTAAATTGATGTTCTGATTGAGAATTGCTCTAAGAACACCTTAAACAATAGAGAATAAGTCGGTGTCAGAGGCGATGAAATGATACTACGCACCGATATTCTACAAAAAGGGCTATCACAAATCTCTCCTATGAGTGGTATTTGAGATAATACCATGAAGAAAAACCTAAATTTCACCTCTCAGTTACCCTTCTGAGGGGTTTTTTATTGCATTTTTACCGAAAAAAAGTGTTAAAAAATTTGGAAATGTCAGAAAAAATGCTTATATTTACTATGTAAATGATTGATAACTATGAATAACACAAATTATATCCCCTTAAATTCGGTAGGTTGCTTCATTGAAGAGGTAACAGGCATCACTTATCCAATGAATTCGGATGGTACGCCAGACCTTATGTCAGATGTCTTTATAGAAGATTGTACTGAAGAGTGGTTTTTGGCCCTATCACCAGAGGACAACTCGGTGGTACAAGATATACGAATGGAAATTGGCACATATCCAATAGGACCAGAAAAATAAAAGTCGGTACACATGAACATAAAAGAAAAGATGCTCACATTAGGTATAGTAGTATTAAGTATAGTATTACTAATAACACTACCCTCAGCAATTAAATTCACAGCACGAATATTCCTAACACTTCTTAAAAACCCCTTGGAAGCCCTATGTTTCCTCACTTGGTGTACTACCATGGTGGGAGTAGCTATCTACATAGAAGAGCGAGAAAAGGCTTGGTAACCCAACGGAGGTTTCTTGTAACTAAGAGAAAAGCGTTTTTGTAAATCCGCCTCGGAGTGGTTTTTATATCGAGGTCAATTTTTTTCCCTATAGAAAAAATACCCTAACTACCCCTATGGTGTAATACAATGTATTAAAAAGAAAAATGAGCACCTTTCACTAAGAGCTCATATGTATATAACATGGCGAGTTGGCCGAGAGGATAGGCAGTGGACTGCAACTCCATTCACATTAGTTCGAATCTAATACTCGCCTCAAGTGAAGGGTTGAAAACCTATTTAAAAAATTTCTCCATTTTGTGTTCTTGGCTTCCTCGTAGGTTATAACACCTAAAGTCTTGAACTTCGATGTGGGTAGAGTTGTTCTCTTCCTTCAGTAATCCCCATCCTTCTATACAAGTGTAATATCCATATGGGAACTTTTGATTTATGATTAAGTCTAAGTACTTATCGTTATCTACTCCTATAGTCATAAGGGTGCAGTTCCATTTACCTCTTCTCAGTTTTCTAAAGTTTCCTACTATACCATTAAACCATATAGTATCTTTATCTCTCTCCATACCCATATGAGGAAGAAACCCATTTGTATCCCACCAACCTGATTTAGTAAATTGGTCATATACACTACCCCTTATACTATTCCTTATCCATACACCATTATTTATTGCCTCTCTTTTATGTACCCACTTTTTATAAGATGATTGATTATGTCTTAGTGTCGATTCCCAAAACTCTTTAGGTCTACGAGCTTTGTGATAAGCAAGAGCCCACACCATTTGTCCATAAGCGATTGAATGTCCTTTTGCAAATGAATATTTCCTCAGGTGAGTGAGTTCCTTTATAATTGAAGGGTTATTAACCTTTTTCTTAAATTCCTCTATTATCCCTTTCTTCATATTTTTAAATCCTCTCCGATATCTATCAGCCTCGGACATTGAACAACCTATGGATTGAGATATAAAAGATAGAGCATCCTCATCGAAGATAAACTTAGCTTTACCTTCTCTAAAGTAACTTGCCTTTCTACCACCATCTGCAGCGGCTGGTCGGATTAGGGCAAGAGCGAGAGCTACTTCATACATAGACTTCGGTTGTAAAGCTAATATCGTTTTCCTCATAGTCCTACTCTCAGACTGAGTAAGTCCTAACACATCCCCTCTACATAGTAAGTCAGATGTAATCTTATCATCTATAGGGTAATCACATAGTTTAGTTGTAGGGTCTAATTCTCTAAGTTGAGCCAATCCCCTATTACACAACAAGTCTATCTTAATCCAATTGTTATCCTCTACATCATACTTGTCTATAGCTAATTGATTCTCTTTTAGTATAAGATTCTCTGGTATACCTTCTTTCCAAATAATAATACCACCACAATGCTTACTCCAATTCCTTTGTTTACCAATCAACTCTTTAGCTATCTGAAAACATTTCCTCTGAGTATCCTTATTTTTAAAAATCTTTTCGACCTTGAAATATCGAGGAACGAATTTCCTATATCCACATTGTCTAATAGCTTCACGAAGAGCAGTCTTTTCTGAGTACATAACTCTATTAGATATACGAGACACCATGTTAGGATACTCCTCACCTACCTCTTCAAGTATAGAATCCCTCGTATCATAGGGTACATCAATGTCAAAGTCGGGCATATCCTCACGAGTCCAGTTGAGAAATCTTTCTACTGGTATATTTTCTTTTATAGGGTCAATATCGTGAATACCCATAAGATAGGCTACTAATGATGAGGCACCACTACCACGAAGTAACCATAATGAGTTTCTCCTTTTTATTATTTGTATGATTGTGTGAACTTGTCTATAGGTTTCCTCAAAACCTTTTGCTTTGATAATCTTGAGTTCTGTCTTTAATCTTTGGGTATATTCTTTATCGGTAGGATAGGGTCTTTCAAATAACCAAGTTAGGGGGTGTTTCATATAACAAATAACCTTTATTATATATATCAAAAAAAATTAAAAAATAACCACTAAAAAATTTGGAATTGTCATTTTTTTTTTGTATATTTACTATGTAAATAATTGATATGAATATAATCGGAAAAGAAGTAAAATTTAAAGATAAATACGACAGAGTTCTTGAGGGAATTGTTGTCGATGATAACTACACACTTCCATATGGTGGACCTATTGTTGATGGAAAGGTTACCGATTTAGAAGGTTTAGTTCAAGTAAAACATTATGAGACCACTATGAATATTGGTTGGATGAACACCATTATAGAAAAGTCTCAGATAATTGAATGTAATAATTGTTAATATGAATATAGACTTTAGTAAAATAACAAATGTAGAAATTGAAGATATCCATAGTTTTGATTATCCTGATTTTTGTGATGCATTTATTGCATCCGCTGATTACGATAATAAACCTATGAGCGATGATATGATTGATTATATCAACGATAATGATAATGGATTTATAAACGAATACATTTTTGAAAACCAACTTTATTAAATAATATGGAAACTCTTTTTGAAAGATTAAAAACTGAAATAAAAGAACCATTAGTTAAAGATATTGAAAAGTATCCCACAACTATAGGTAATTTGATTAAAACCTTAAAAACTAAAAAAGCAATCACAGATTTGACTTTGGGAGAGATAAGTGAAATTAAAGCTTACTCACCAACCTATATCCTTGATATATTACAAATCTATGATATGTTTGAAGATTTAAAAAGTTAAATGTAGTATACTTATACTTAGTATACATTAAATTAGTTATATGATAAAGACCGCCGAGTGTGTGTCACCTATGCATCCAGATAAGATGTGTGATAGGATTTCCGACACACTATTAGACCTATACTTACAAGGAGACCCAAATTCACGAGTAGCAATTGAAACTTGTGGAGGTAATGGAAAAGTGTTCATTACGGGTGAAGTAACATCAAACACCGAAGTATCAGATGATGATATAAAAACTGTTGTACACAACATATCAGGTGTAGAAGATGTAACAATCCACCTAAACTCACAATCACCAGAAATATCACAAGGAGTGGATACTGGTGGTGCAGGTGACCAAGGTATAATGATTGGATATGCTTGTAACGAGAACGACCAATATTTACCACAAGAGTATTTTTTATCAAGAGAACTGAATAAGTTTATTTATGGAAAGTTTCCTTATGATGGTAAAACACAAGTTACTATGAATGGTAACTCACTAAGAGTAGTATGTTCATTTCAAAATGCACCAAGTGATAGACTACAAGAATTAGTATTACAATATTTCGAAGATTATCCACAATACCACATAGAGGCATTACATTGTAATCCAGCTGGTGATTGGGATATCGGAGGGTTTACTGCTGATGCAGGTGTGACAGGTAGAAAACTTGCAGTAGACAACTATGGACCACGAGTACCAATTGGAGGAGGAGCTTTTAGTGGGAAGGATGCAACTAAGGTTGATAGAAGTGCAGCTTACATGGCAAGAAGAATAGCAGTAGACTTATTAGAAGAAAGAAACGCATCTGAGGTATTTGTACAATTAGCTTACGCTATTGGATATGATAAACCCTTACAAGCATCTGCGATTATAGATGGTGAACACGAATCTATAAAAGGTTACGACCTTACACCAAAAGGTATTATTGATTTTTTAGAATTAAAAACTCCTATATATAGTGAAACTGCTCAATATGGACATATGGGATGTAACTTTAAGTGGAAATAAATGAAACGACTTTGGAGATTATGGGCACAGGCACTTGGTGAAAAAACTGGTGAAAGTGACAAAGAAGCTGATGCGGTAGCAAGATTTAGAACAATACTAATACTACAAGGTGTAATAACAAATATACTTATATCTATCAATATACTGATTAGTTGGTTTAGATGAAAAGACTATTTACATTCGGTTGTTCACATACAAACTACCATTACCCAACTTGGGCTAATATATTATCAGAAGAATTTGATGAACATTTTAACTTTGGAAAAGAAGGGTCTGGTCCATTTTATCTATTTAATCAAATATCAATCATAATTAAACACAGAGACAAATGGAATCTGTCTAAAGATGATTATTTCGCCTTTTTAATACCAGATGAAAATAGACACGATGTTGTGACCAATTATCGTGGTTCGGATAAAAATACCCCTAATCAAGAACAGTTTATCACTAATACAATCTATCATGATTATGAAAAATGGTATACTAAAAAATACAAGATGGAATTTTCACCACTTGATGGGTTGATAAAAACAACACGATATATAGAATCTATAATAAGATTGTTAGACAGTCATAGTCTAAATTATAAAATTATACCTGCTATGGAGGGAGTTGATTTGAATCCTAAATGGAAATATGAAAAATATGTAGACAACCTACGAAATTTAATTGGAGATTCTGAACCTTTACAAAGAGTTGGTAGAAATTTCAAACAAAAGGAAATTAGCTATTATTTTTTAAATGATGATGGTAAGTTAGAATCGGATGGTCATTTCGTTATACCAATACATTTAGAATTTGTAAAGTCTAATTTTGACTTTTATAAAGAAACAAATGTAGACAAGTATTTAGACATACATGAAAGTATAACTAAAACTAATGTATTTGATGATATGTCTGCTGATAGAATACAAGAAGAATATGGTAGAAGGTATCATTACGCTTATCGGCCTAATGGTAGTCTATTTGTGGGGAGTCAAAATAAACTTTTAGATACATAATTATATGAAAAGATTATTTACATTCGGTTGTTCACATACAAACCATGGTTACCCAACTTGGGCAAACTTACTTGCCGAAGAATTCGATGAATTATATAACTTTGGACAAGGAGGTACAGGTCCACTATTTTCATTTTTTCAGATATCATCTTTAATAAACAATCGACACAAATGGAATCTATCTATGAAAGATGATTTAATTGTGTGGCTAATACCAGAAGAAAATCGACATGATGTTTTAGTAGACAGAGATGAAGGTCATTACTATACTACAAACACAATTCATAATGATTGTGAAGAATGGTATACTGAAAAATACAAAAGAGAATTCTCAGCAGTTGATGGGTTAGTAAAAACAACATTATATGTAGAGTCAGTTGTTAGATTACTTCAAAACCATAATTTAAATTTTAAAATTATACCCGCCTTAGAAGGACTTGACTTTAATCCAAAAATTCACTACAACGAATATTCAAGGAACTTAAAAAAAATAATCGGAGAATCTACACCACTACAAACAATTGCAAAAGATTGGACAGACAATCCTCACTACCATTTCTTTTTTGAAGGAAAGTTAGAACAAGATGGACATTGGTCAATACCAATACACCAAGAGTTTTGTAAGCGTAATTTTGATTTTTATAAAGAAACAAATATAGATGGATATTTGGACCTACATAGAAAGTATATTACCAAGACTCATGAAAGAGATGAAAGATGGGCATCAAAGTATCACTATGCATATTTAGTGAATGATGTGGTTAGTAAACCAGACATTCATTATATAAAAGAAAAGGGTGTTAACTTTTATGGTAAAAAATCTCAAAACAATCTCTTTCTTTTATAGAAATCATCAGACCTTTCTTTTTCCTTTTTAACAATTTTTGATTCTTCATATGTCTTAAAGTTTAAAGCAATTTTATCTTTAATTTGTTTTTTAGTCAAACCTTCCCAATTAGATGTTAGTTTTGATTCAAAGTATCTTTTATTGATTTGTTTAAAAATTAAATAAGCAACATATATAGCCCAATAGTATCCCCCATGTTTATCATCTATTCCAAAATACTCCCACTCTCCTTGACTTCCATCAGTTGATTTTTTTGGATTACACTCATCATCGATTGTCATATCTCCTTCATGACATAAATCTATTATTCCCTTAATAAGACATCTATGTTGAAAATGTTTTTGAAAATTCCATATTTTTTGAGTGAATGGTTCTTGTACGATAATATATTGAACATTATTAAACTCTAAGTACGATAAAAACATTTCAATATTTTTACTTACATCTGCAATAGTACTTTGAAGTGAAATAGTTTTTTTAAAATACTCTCTAAAAATATCTATATCCTTATTAATTGCTGATTCTGTTTCTTTAGTTTCAAACCAATAATCATAAGCTAATGATAGTTGATGAAATTTACCAACCTTATCAGGTATATTAGCTTCTATTCTTTCACCATTTTTAGAATCATAAGAATAATTACAAATAAGATATTTATCTAAATCAGCGTGATAGACTTCTTTTCTACCGACATCAGAAAATTCAAATAAAAAAATGTGTTCTTTTGGATTAAAGTTAGGGTTATTAATAATTTCATATGTCTTTCTGTAGATTCGTTCATTACCAAACCCACACTTACCATAATTGTTTACTTTGTAATCGTTACCTAAATATCTTTGTAACTGACCTGGCCAACTAAACTCAAAGTGGGTTTTGTCTACCATAGGGTTTAGACCCTTGTAAGCAATATTAATACCACCATTTTTCCAATATTCAAACCCACCACCTTGGGTAAATGAAGTTCCATAACAATTTATATACTTTATAGACATAAACTTTCTTTAAAATAAATAGAAAAAAATTTGGTTTTCTCATTTTTTTTTCGTATATTTACGATGTAAATATGTTTTCTATGACAAAAACAGAATTAAAAGAACGAGATGGTATGTATTATATCGGTGATATAGTAGATATCGATGGAGATGGTTGGGTGGATGAAGAAACCGCCGAACTAATATTAGTAGAATATAACGCAGGTGTAGAGTAATGGATTATCTATTCTATGGATTTATGTGGGCATTCTTTTGGGAATGGTTTACATTACAACAAGGAAAACCTAATGATGATATAGGTAGATTAATGCATCTTTGTTTATGGCCAGTATTTATGGCATTATTTATAATAGGATTTATTAATGGACAAAACAACGAATAGTTGGTATTACAGAGAAATGGGTTCTCGTAATAAAAAAACAGGTAAATTAAATTATTACCAAGTTAAAGTTACTGATTACAAGATTGATGATTGTGAATGTATGGCGAGACAATTCAGACCATACTCACCTTGTAAACACATGAAAAGATTAAAAGAAAAATTAGACCACTTATCTATATGAGAAAAATATTAGAATGGATACAGAACATAGTTGACCCTAATTATTGGGCAAATAAAATTGGTGAAAAGTTTGGACTATATGAATGGGCGATGAAATCCCCACTTCGTAAATGGGCACTATCATTGACAGGATGGAAATGGTGGTTCTACCAAATAGTAGTATGTGGTATTATATTCCTAATATTGGAATGGATACTAAATCAAATAGGAATGACAATGTTACCTTGGAAGTAATGGATGGAAAAGAAACAACAGTAGCGTATTTACCGAAAGGTTGTAGAAAAGTTAGAGTAGAGGTTTTTCCCTACCATGTAGACAGAATAGTAAACTCACGAGCAAGAAAACCGATAATACCTTTAGATGCAGAAATATTAGCTATTGGTATTGGACCAACCTTTTTGGAAACTTACAAGAAAAAGTATAAAGTATGAATGAATTAGACTTACACGGTTTTACACATAAAGAAGCAGTAAGAGCGGCGGAAGATTTTTTAATTAATGAATCATTGGAATCATCGATAATATCATGTACGATAATTACAGGTCATTCCAAAGATTTACAAGATAAAATTATAAAAGAGGTTTTAAACCCATTAAATTTTAAATTCTATATTCCATCGTGGAATACAGGTCAAATAGTAGTAGGATGATTGAATCAAAAGACATAGTTTATTTTAAAGCAAAAAAAGTAATCGATAGTTGTGAATCAGAAGAACATAGAAAACCTTGTCGTAAATACATCGAACAGTTTAAAAAGGTTTATGGAGATACAAGATTGTATAATCGATTGATTGAAAGGTATATCCTCAAGTTCGGATAACCCTTAGTGCTTTAGTATTTTAGTGCAGGGTATATTTATTTAACTAGATACTGTGCTAGTATAACTATAGAGTTTTTAAAAAAACTGATGAAAAAAAATAGATTATTTACATTTGGATGTTCACATACACTTTATTATTGGCCAACTTGGGCTGATATGATAGGATTGGAATATGATATTCACTATAATTTTGGTAGACCAGGATTGGGTAATTTTGCAATACTAAATAATGTAATCAGAGTTATTGACCACTTTAAGATTACAAAAGAAGATACGATATTAATATTATTAACATCTTGGGATAGGATAGATTATCTTGGTGATTACGAAACATGGGATGGACTTGGTGGAATAACAGGTGATGAAGCTTTAGAAGTTTTTGGTGAAACCTTTATTAAAAATCATATTTCTAATGTTCCTTACGAACTTGAAAGAACCTTTACATATGTAAAAATATTAAAAACCATACTCAGTAATATAGGATGTAAATTTAAAATAAAAAATGCATTTCCAAATGAAAATCCATCAGATTTAGGAAAAAATGAAATGCTAAGACACAACACCACATACAAAAAAATATTAGATTTATGTGAAGGATTTGAGTCACTATATAGAAAGGATGTTGACTACATGAAGGAAACATATTTTTTTAGAACACCAAATAAAATATTAAAACCTGATGGTCATTTAAAAATAAAACATCATTTAGAATTTTGTAAAACATCGTTTAAAGATTTTTATAATGATAAAAATGACAAGAAGATACTTGATTGGGAAAATAAATTTGTAACAGAACGAAAAGTATTTCAGAACGATACTTATTTAATCCATGACCCTAATGAAACAAATAATTATTTTAGACCTACATATTGGTTTTTCCAAAATGGAGAACTTAAAAAACATAGATACGAAATAATTGATGAAGATGGTAAAACTGAAACAAAAAGCATAATATGAGAAAGTTAGTATATAAAATATTAGAAGAAACACCAAACTCACAAACAACAAAGTTTATAGAGTTTATTACAGATAGAACTCCTCAATGGACAGAGGAACAATATTTGAGGAATAGAGTTAACACAACAATGGAGTTAATAGAAGATGAAGAAACAGAAGAAACAGAACCGATATCAAGAGAAGTGCGATTGGGATGATATGACCATCGGTGAACTATCTCATCATATAGGTAAGAAGATGACTGAAAAAGTTGTGAAGAGTAAGAAAACATATACTCGTAAAACAAAACACAAAAATAAGGGGGATTAGCTCAGATGGCTAGAGCGCTTCGCTTGCACCGAAGAGGTCATCGGTTCGACTCCGATATCCTCCACAAATTTTGGCCCGTTCGTCTAGTGGTTAGGACATAAGGTTTTCATCCTTAAAACAGGAGTTCGATTCTCCTACGGGCTACTAACTTATGATATACCCTTCGTATAAAAGACCGATAGAATATATAAACAGTAAACCCTATTTGATTCATGCGATTATACCAATTGAAAGAGTAAGGGATGTTAAAGGTATTAAACAATGGTTGGGATGTGATACCTCATTTAAAGTAAGAGGAAGAGACTATTGGTTTTGTGAAGAAATAAAAGAAGCCGATTGGGAATATGTTTAGACAATATGTATTAGTATATGAATTGGACAGATTATTTTTATAATATAGCTCAACAAGTCAAAGAAAAATCCAAAGATGAAAGGACTAAGGTTGGTGCGGTCATAGTTGGTAAAGATAAAGAAATTGTATCTACTGGTTATAATTCATTCCCAAGGGGAATTGTTGATAATAGACCAGAAAGACAAGAGAGACCAGAAAAGTATTTTTGGTTCGAACATGCTGAACGAAACGCAATATATAATGCAGCTCGTATAGGTGTGTCCACAAAGGGATGTACTATGTACTTAACTTGTGGTATACCTTGTGCTGATTGTGCACGAGGAATAATCAACGCTGGTATTAGTAGGATATTTGTTACGAGAGCTCAAGGACCAAGTTCACAAAAGTGGCAAGATTCAGCTGAAAGGAGTATGGATATGTTTGATGAAGCTGGTGTTGAGGTAAGATGGTATGATGTAGAAACATTTGGAATATAAGATGGATAAAAAGAAACACGAAAAAATTGTTGAAGAAATAGTAGAACTAAAATTACAACACCCTTTGTCAGAGGAGGGAAAGTTAAGAATACAAAAGCTTCAACAAAAATTAAATAAAGAGGACTAAGTAAAAGTGACTGAGGAGAAGATGATTGAGGAGATTCTATACGAATCACATTCAAAGGGTAAATATAGAGAAGTAATGGATAGGGCTCACGATATCATGGGTTCTGAAGAATTTAACGATAGAAGGATAGATGCTTATACACAAGCATATAGGGAAGTTGTTGACAAGAAATATTAAACTAAGATATTTATAGATATGGCGTTTGGTAGAAGAAATAGATTACGAAGAAAGAAAAAGAAAAATCTACAAAGTGGTGCTCCATCTTTGAGTGCTACACGAAGAGGTATATTGTCTATTTTAAAAAGAAGAAAAAACCAAAAGAATCAGGCTAAAAATAACAAACAAAAAACAAACACCAAAAACTATAGAGACAATAGTAGTGGTAGAAATAAAAGAGTTAAACAATCAAATCTTAGAACATCTGGTGGGGAGTTTACTTTAGATGGAAAACCATATATAGGGTCTTACCATATCATGAGTGATGGTAGAGCTATGGTTGGTAAGAGACATAGTATATTTAGAAGAAAAAAATACTTAGAACCAGTAACTCAAACAACACCTCCACCAACAACAACACCTTCAATACCAACAAGTAGGTATCAAAAACCAAATATAAAGATACCACCTAAACCAGCAAAGACACCTTTGACTGGTGTTATCAATCCACCATACAAAGAATTAGCTTCTTTTGCTAATCAATATCCAGCTACTGATACTGAGGTAAAGGAAGCTGCTAACACAGACATAACAACCTATTATAGTGGTGGTAGCGTTAGAGGACATAGGGGAGCAAGAGAAACCATATCTTTATCTCAACCTGGTGTTCAAAGTGCAACAGTTAGAAGTGAATTAAATATAAATTTTGTTGTTAACTTAGATGGTACAAACTATACTTCAAGTCAACTTTCAAACAAAATAGGAAGAGCAAGAGGTGAGGGTAATTGGTATTATATAAATAGTATACCTGTAATTAATTTTAATAGTAGTGAAATTCCACCACTTAGTGGTAATCTTTTTAAAGCTGAGGAAGATTATGCATTTAACTCTCCTACTAATCAAGTTGATGATTTGAGTGAAAAATTAAATGTGATTGATTGGACTTGTAGAAAACAAGCACAAGTAGAACAACCCCTACCATATAAAGGTAGATATGATGATTCATCTACGGTAGCGAGTAGAATTACTATTGATGAAATAATAGCTTCAGCAAAAAAACCTCCAAAAATTCGTTGGAGAACAAGTAGATAAATAAAAATTAAATAATGGAAAATTTTAAATGGTTACACTTACTCTACGCAGTAATTCTTATATCAACTGCACAAGTTATTGTGTGGTTTCAACACAACTGGCAATTTATTAATCCTAAAATGAAACCTGAATGGTGGGGTTGGTATGTAGTTGCTATACCAATAACATGGATGTTTCTTAAAGGTACATACTATGGTGTCACTGCATTTGATGGTGATTTATGGCCAAATAGATTTATTGGATTCATATTAGGTATAATATCATATGCTTGGTTAACCGCATACTTTTTTAAACAACCAGTAACAGGTAAAATATTAGTACAACTAATATTATGTTTTTTAATAGTTTTAGTACAAGTAATGTGGAAAGAAAAAGTTCAGTAGTATATTTATAAGTATGTTAGAACTTATACCAGTACACAACCTTTATTGGAAAAAATATTTAACATTTGGATATCATGAACTGATAACTTTATGGATGGATGACTATGGTTTACCAATTTATAGGGATGTAGTATCAATTATACACCAAGGTATGGTTTTTCAAAAACAAGGTGTAACTATTCTTAGGCTTGATAAAGACAAGATATGTTATGTTGACAAGACAGAATATAAATCAGTACTTAGAGAATGTATGAAATTCTTTTTAGAGAAAGAAGAATATTTAGATTGTGCAAAAGTTAGAGACCTATTAGAAGGTAAATTAATTAAACCAAAATCTAAAAAGAAAAGATTAAAAACTATCATTTAATGATAAACAAAGAAGATTACATTTGTACAACTCCATTTAGACTTACAGAGATACACGACACCGAACAGTATTTGTGTTGTCCATCTTGGTTGAAAACAAACATTTGGGATGGTAAATCAATTGAATCAAGTTTTAAAAGCGAAAAGGCAAAAAAAGTAAGACAATCTATATTAGATGGTAATTACAAATATTGTGATGAGATAGTTTGTCCTTACCTATCAGGTTTAAAAAGAGGTAAATTTAATCCAATATTTGTAAAAAAAAATAAAAAAACTTTAGATTATTATAAAAATACTCAAGAAATAAAAACAGTTAATTTTTGTTTTGATAGAAGTTGTAACTATCAATGTCCTTCTTGTAGACAAGGATTAATTAATTATTATGGGAAAGATAGAGACAATGTAGAGAAGAAATTAAAAGAAGTAAACGACATCTTATCAGACAAGATAAACACAATTTACCTTAGCGGTTCAGCTGACCCATTTTATTCAAAATCATTTAGAAAATTTCTACAAGAATTTAAAACAAGTAAATTTCCTAATATGTATAGAATACATATTCATACTAATGGAAGTTTGTGGACACAATCAATGTGGGATACAATGAAAGAGGTTCAACCATTTGTAAAAACTTGTGAAGTATCTATTGATGCCGCTACTAAAGAAACATACGAGAATAAAACAAGAATAGGTGGTAAGTGGGATATCTTACTTGAAAATTTAAAGTTTATTACTAGTATCAAAACTATAGAGTGGTTTTGTTTCTCTTTTGTAGTACAAGATACAAACTATAAAGAAATGTATGATTTTTATAAATTAATTGAAAGTTACTTTGTAAATAAAGATGTAACTTGGGAAGTAAAGTTTACACAAATAATAAATTGGAAAACATTTACTGATGAAGAATATAAATTAAAAACAGTGCATGATTCAGAACATAAGGAACATCACAACTTTTTGAACGAATTAGAAAGGATTAAAGACCTTCCTAAAGTAGTTCATAATTTTAGTCATTTAACAAAAAACGAAAAACAAATAATATGAAACAATGGTCCATGTTTATAGGTAGGTGGCAACCTTGGCATAAAGGTCACCGATGGTTAATCGACCAAAGATTAAAAGAGGGAAAAAATGTTTGGGTAGCAATACGAGATGTTAAACCAAACGAAAATCAACCTTGGACTTCAAACGAAGTTTTACAAAATGTAACCAAAGAACTCTTACCACTTATAGAAGAAGGTAGAGTTATGATATCTATTATACCTGATATTGAATCAGTAAATTATGGTAGAGGAGTTGGATATGAAATCATCGAACACATACCACCTGATGATATAAAAGAAGTCTCAGCAACTAAAATTAGAGAGGGGTTGAGAGAGGATGGGAAGTTATAAAAGTACACTTGTAAAGACAATCATTTGGAGATTTATAGCAACATCAATCACTATACTTAGTGGTTGGTTAATAAGTGGTAATTGGAAGTTTGGACTAGCGGTTGGTGGTTTAGATACAATACTTAAAACATTTGGATACTTTGGATTTGAAAGATTTTGGATTAGATATGAAAAACATTCTATTAATAACAGAACCAAGAACAGGTAGTTCAAGTTTAATGAAATCAATTGCTTCTGCATATGATTTTGATTGGCAGTTTGAGCCTGATAAAAAAGATAAGTTGAAAATCAAAAACAATACAGTTGTTAAAATAATAGTAGATGTAAATAGAGGTCAAGACTATTACCTAAACTTAATGGACCAATTTTCAAAAACTATATTACTAAGTAGAAGAAATATTATTGAACAATCAGAAGCGTTTTGGGCTTTATTATATATCAACAATGGGATTTATACTGAAAAATGGAATGAAAACGAACTACCAGAAAACTTGAAAAAAAGAAAAGATTATAAAGAAAGATACCAAACTCTTGTAGATAAAAAACTTTTTCTTTTAGATTTATCACTTAAAACAAATAAAAAAATAAATTATTATGAGGATGTATTCAAATCAAAATCATTACACGAAAAAGATATTAAATTAGATTTAGAATATTTTGGACCTCAACATAAACTAAGAGTAAAAGGACACACTTCATTACTATGACAGAAAAATATACACTTAACGAAAAAAAGAACAATTTTTTAAACTATAATTTTAGACAATTAGGAGATATTGATATATTAGACTTATTACAAAATTTAGATAAGATAGAAGAATCAGATTGGGTTACTGATTCAATAAGAACGAGAGGTAAAACTCACGAAAAAATAAAAACCTTACCAATAAGATGGGCACCAGAAGTTTTAAAACAAACAAAGTTAACTCAAATTAAAAATAACAAATTCTATGATATTTTAGATTTTGATAGAATCGAACCACAACTTTTAAAATTATATAAAGAAAACTATGGTGATGGGTTTATTCATAAAATGATATTAGCTAATATGCCACCAGAGTGGACCATAAGAAAACATGCTGATAGTGGAATGTCACTAATGGCGGTCCATAGAACTCACATTCCTATAATAACAAATCCATATGTTACCTTTTGGGTTAACCATGAAACAAACCAAATGATTGAAGGTGAAGTTTGGGAAATAAACAATGCTGAAAGACATTCTGTAAATAACGAAGGTTTACAATGGAGATTGCATTTGATTGTAGACTATTATCCTTTTACTGGTTTAAGTGAAGAACTAAATGAAAGACCAAGATTATTTTGAATTGGAAAGAACAATGGAAACGGGTTTCAAAATCAAATAAACCAATAATTGATTTACTTTCAAATATAAATGGTAAAAATAAATCATTATTAGATTTAGGTTGTGGTAAAGGTGTACTATCGGAATTAGCAATTAAACAAGGATTTAAAGTTACATCTATTGATGCTGGTGACACACCCTATGAAAAAAATATTAAATTAGATGCTAAAACTTTGGAGGGAAAATGGGATTATATAATTTCAGCTGGTTTTCCACCACTTCAATTTCCAAAAAATGTAAAATGTGATTATTTTATCTATGCCACTGCAAGAAATGATTTTTTAAAATACTACAAAGGTAATTTATATATTTTTAATAATATTTATATAAACACAAACATTAAACCATTGAAAAATTGGAAAAAGATAAATAATACATATTTATATTAAACTTAGGAATATTCTATGAAAGGTACATTTTTCTCAGCTGATTTCATTAAAGATGAAAACGATAACTTCAGATTATTGGAAATCAATACCGATACAGCTTGTATTACAGAAACTTTAGATAACCGATTTGATTTTTCAGATTGGATTACAATATTGCAAAATAACAATATTACAAAGTTAGTATTGATATACAAACAATTCCAAATTAATGTTGTACAAAAAATACAATCAGTAATGGCTTCAGATGCTACATTTATTACTGATATACAATTAATAAAAGAAGAAAAAAATACAATTTATCCAACCGCAGTATCAGATGGCGATGACAAGTTTATTTTAAGATTAGCTTACGATGAAAACGCTTTATTTGATTCAACTTATGCAAAAGGTAGGACTAATTTATTAACACTATTTGCTGATAATAATGATATAGAATCAATACCAGAGTTTTTCTATGAAGGAGCTGAAAAAATATACAATACATTTACAAGCTCATTACATAGTGGTTCTAACATACCAGATGCGATTAAGAAAAATATAAACGACAACCCTACTGACCCATTAGATTTTGTTAAATTTGATATGGGTAATCACGAGTCATCATCTGAACAATTACTAAACACTTTTTATTCAGGTGCACTTGACACTTCACAAAACTATATAGAAAGATTTCATTATAATAGTGGTGATATAGAAGATACAATAGTATCATCTTATAGACAGTTTGGAATCGTTTATGGAGCTGATATTGATTATGTTAAATTGGGAAGTTATCAAATACAAGGATTGTTTACTTTACCTGATGTAGATTTTAATAGTGCATATTCATTTGAAAACAACTTTTATTATGTTCCAAGAAAACATTACTTTGAACTAACTACAAATTTTTTACGAGTAGATATTATAGATGGACTACATAATAGTGAAAAAATCATTATACCAAATGAATCACCTGTATCAGTTGGTGAAGTAGAAGTAAGTGGTTCAGTACAATCATTTTTTATATCTGGCTCACCTGATACAGATTTAAAAGAAGTATTTACATCTTGGTCATTTAGTGGTAATGAACTTCCAAGTGGTTCTTACTTAACTTCATCAATAGTTGAAGCTATAACGAGTGAATCTGGTGAATACAATTCAGCAGTAGAAGTCAATACAACAAGTGGTGATTCATATTATGTTTCACCAGGTAAACACTTTTTAGTTTATGAGTCAGGCTCTAATATTTGGAGATTTAAAAGACCTATTGACCTTAGTGGTTCTTTAGACTATTTTATGAATCAAAGTGGTTCATTAGTACAATTTTCATCTTCTAATTATGTTGTATTAGAAAACTCACCAAATTTTTATAGAGTAGATGTTGAAACAACAGATAACTTTTTTATAAGTTCATCAAATTCTATTCTTGTACACAACGCTCCATGTTTCATAGCTGGTAGTAAAATTCGTGTAGAAAATAAAGGTGTAGTAAACATTGAAGATGTGAAAGTAGGTGACAAGGTAATATCATATAATCATAAAGATGATAAAGTAGAATACAAAGAAGTTAAAAAGACTAGAATTAAAACCGATGAGTTTGTTGTTACTTATTTGTTTGACAATGGAACAAAACTTACAGGTACACCAGACCACCCATTATATGTATTAGAAAAAGGATACGCTTCATATTCACCAAAAGCAACAAAAGAAGATAGTGGATTAGATGTTGAACAAATACTTTTAGGAGATGAAGTTTTACATATGGATGGATATGGAGTTACAATTAGTGATATCATAGAAGAAGAAAAGAAAGAAGTAGTTTATAACTTAGATGAAGTAGAGGGTAATAACAACTTTTTTGTTGAAGATTTATTGGCACACAATAGAGCTGGTTTCCCTGGTAGTTATTATGGTGACCCTACTTGTTTTTCTGCTAATGTAGATATTACATTATCGGATGGAACTTTTAAAAAAATAAACGATATAGAAGTTGGAGATATGGTACGAGGTTGGGATGGTAAAACAACAGAAGTAGGTGGTAAGGTAATAGCCGTTGACCATAGACATACGGTTGGTTCACACGCTGATGCATGTAAATCATTGGGAGATGAACCATCACTATACACAATAACTTTAAGTGATTATGGTAGTGGACATACTGGCATTGAGTTTACACCTGAACATCCTTTCTTAACTAAAGAAGGTTGGAAGTCATTAGTACCAGACCCTAATCAAGAACCTTATAAATCTGAACAAGAACCAAAAGTTTTAGAAGTTGGTGATGAAATAAATCTTAATGGTGAATGGAAATCAATAGAATCAATTTCAACAGTTCGTTCTGATTCTGAAGAAAAAGTTTATAATATAACAGTAGAGGGTATTCACTCCTACTTAGCAAATGGAATTGTAGTACACAATAAATAATTATGAGCGCACCACAAGTATATAGAAAGACACCAATAAAGGCAGGTAGAGAAACTAATAGTTTGACATCTGATGAGCAAACTAAAATAAATAATAAAATTACAAGTTTCTTCACTTACTTCAAAGCAAAACACACCTAAATAAGTAAACTCAAATATTTATATTCATAATAAGTTACTTTATGGATAAAGAAAATATTATACAATTTAGATATCAATCTAACGAATTCCTAAAATCAGAAAGTCTAAGGAGTGATGACTTTGAACTCCAATATGTAGACAAACACAACTATTCTGATTACATTCCTGATTTCCACAAACTTCTTGATTGGATAGAAATACATCTTAAAACATGGAAAGATGCACCCACCTATGATGAAATAATAAAAAGGTTTCAAAGTAATTCTTGTTGTACACTATTTTATTACAAAGAAGAAGTAATAGGTTGGGGATGGTTAAATACAAATATTGCATATGATTTTATAAATCCTAATCAAAGCCTTGATGTAGGAGAAATGTATTTTGGTGGATTTGTAATTTCTAAAAGAATAGATAGACCAAAAACTTCTTCTAAAATTTGTTTTGATATGATGTGTGAATATTTCTTTGATGAACTTCAAATTGATGTATTGTACTTCTACACAAATAGATGGAATGTACCAGCTTTAAAAGTTTTTGAAAATGTTAAACATTATAACTTTATAAATGAGTAGGTGGGAAGTAAGACTTTGTATTAATGATTTTGATAAATCTAAAATTGATAGAGATAATACTTTTAGTTTGGTAGAAGTAAAAAATAAATCTTTTAGAATTAGAGATTATGAAAAAGATATTAAATATATTTGTAATTCAATTGACAATCGTTTAGAAGATTGGGATGGTAAACCAAGTTTGCAAGTTGCAAAAGAAAGAGTCAATAGTATTTCAAATATATTTTTATTTTATCATTCATTAGAAAGTAAAGCTATTGGTTGGTGTTGGTATACCGAATCTATGACTCACGATTGGATTAATGCCTCACACGAACTTCCAACAAAAAATAGTTGTTACGCTGGTGGTATGTATATTAGAAAAGATATAAATATTCCACCTACAAGTGGGGAACAACTTTATTATCATGTTTTGTCAAACTTGTTATGTAGATACAAATGGGTATATGGTTACGCTGATAGTTGGAATAGACCTTCGATTTATTTAGCAAATAGATGTAGGTTTACTCCATATAATTTTATAAAGGAGTAACATGGCAGAGAATATAAACAAACAACCACCAAAGGGTAAAATAAAGTTTTCAATAACATTATCAGAAGAACAAAAATTAGCAAAGACAAACATCTTATATCATCCATACAATTTTATTATGGGTAAGGCAGGTAGTGGTAAAACCCTATTAGCAGTACAGATAGCATTGGATATGTTTTTTACTCGTAAGATAAATCAAATTATTATAACAAGACCAACAGTATCAAATGAAGATAATGGATACCTACCAGGTTCACTTGATGAAAAGATGGAGCCATGGTTAGTACCGATTCGTTCTAATATGAGAAAGGTTTATAACAAACCATCTATATTACAAAAGATGGAGTCTGATGAGAATATAGAATTAGTATCACTATCTCACTTTAGAGGTAGAACTTTTGATAACGCTTGTGTGATTGTTGATGAGTTTCAAAACTTAACTAAACAACAACTTGGGATGGTATTGGGTAGATTAGGGAAACTATCGACTATGATTCTTACAGGCGACCCACAACAAATAGATTTAAAGTTTCCAAATGATTCAGCAATACATGAAGTACCGAAGATTAAAGAATCGCAATATGTATATTCAGTCAATCTTTTAGATAATCATAGACATGAATCATTAGATGAAATATTAAGATTGTTACAAAATTACGCATGAAGATATTAATTATAGGAACACCTGAGAGTGGAGCAAATATACTTATGAATGGAATTTCCAAACAAGGTTATGAGTATTTAGATAATCCATTTAAAATAAAAGAACACGAAAACAATTGGTTTGATATTTCTAATAATTTTAAAACTAATAAATTTGTTGTAAAATGTTTTACAAATCAGAAACCATCTAACATCACTTCATACAATGTTTTTATTTCTCAGTTTATTTCTCAGTTTGACAAAATAATTTTACTTGATAAAGTGAAAGAAAGTGAAACTAAAAAATTAAAAAAACATAGAGAAATAATAAAAAATATAAGTGAGATGATAGAGTGTCCTATAACTTTATATGAAAATTTATTTAGTGATGATATTATGGAACAATTTGAAATTGTAAATACACTTGGTCTTGATTTAGATTCATTTGAGTTACAAAGTTACTTAGACCCAAATAAAAAAGATAAATCCGTACTATGAAACAATTAACTTACTGGCATGATAATTTAAAAAATGCTAATAGAACTTTATTGTGGAGTGGTATGGATAATGAAGATGACTGGAATGATGTCCTTGAAAAATCTAAAACAAACTATCTTACACCATCACAAAAAAAAGATTTAGAACACTACATCAAAAATCCAATAGAATATAAATTAAATAACTATGGGTTTAGAACAAATGACAATTTAGAAAAAAAAGAAGGTAATGTATTTTTAGGTTGTAGCTTTACATTTGGAGAAGGACATCATTTAGAAAACACTTGGAGTTATAAACTACATAAAAAGATAGGAGGTGATTTAAAATTTTGGAACTTATCTCAGCCAGCAACAGGAATAGACTTTGCTTTTAGAATATTATATTCGTATTCAAACTTAATAAAATGTAAAAATGTTTTTTTATATATTCCATTTCCAAGGAGATTTGAACATCCAGTAAGATATAATAATTATGCTAATATTAATGAAGGAATATTTTATAATCCCTATTATACGGTATCACCAACTTTTAATACAAATTTTTTAATTGGTCTAAGAGAATTTGATGATAGAGATTCATTAGAACTAATGAAAAATCAAATGTATGAATTAACAAGAGAAGAACATATTGAAATGAATTATACTAAATGTTATTGGGCTATAGAAAGGTTATGTAAAGATATGGGAGCAAATTTTTATTGTCTTAATCCATTTCATGAGGAACTGACAAACCCATATGAAGATGAAAGTAATATACCAAATAAAGCGAGAGATGGCCATCCAAGTGTTTCATATCAAAATGCAGTGTTTTCTTTATTTTACAAACAGTATACAAATAAAGAGAAACCAGAAGTTTTTGATTTTAGAAAACAAAATTTGAATGTAAAAAGGTCAGATATTGAACATAAGTGGTTTGCCTTACCAAACAAAACAACAATATAATGTTACACCAAAATGTATTATTTACAAAGGATGAGGTTTATAAAATTAGAAGCTACATCACTAAATTAGATGATAGAGTAATAGGTACACTACATCCTGATGTAAACGATGGTAAACATGACCCTAATGGTGGCCACAACTTAGCACAACATATACAATGGTACAATGCACCAAATGAATATGCATGGTTTCATGATGGAATAATGAAATGGCTTATTGACTTAAAACTTCCTATAGAAAAATTAGGTTCAGAATTTATAGTACAAAAATATAAAGTAGGTTTTGAATTCAAACCACATATTGATGATGTATTGGGTAATGATAAAAAAACCATGAAACGAAAAAGACACTATACGATTTTACTACAACTTAGTGAAACATCTGAATATAGTGGTGGTGAACTTTGGGTAAGAGATAATAAAGACATTAAAGTAAATCAAGAAATTGGTAATGTTTGTATATTTGACCATGCTAGATTACATTGGGTAACACCCATAACATCAGGTGAAAGATGGAGTTGTACTATATTTTTAGAAGAAGATTCACTAATAACCAACAATTCTTTGATATAAAAAAAGTGTTAAAAAATTTGGAAATGTCAAATATTTTTCGTATATTTACTATGTAAATAATTAAAATATGATTGATAAAATAAAATCTAAACTACTTACTTATCTTTTCAAAGATTGGGTTGCAAACGAATATGATTTAGAAACCTTAGAACTTACAAAAGGTATGATTCACAATAGAGAAGTTATGTTGAAAACAATTATAGATAAAGTTCAACATAAACCAGTTTTAGGATTTCACGCACATCTTAAAAAAAAATAGATGACTTTAAAAAAAAACAAAATAGTAATTTTTGATTTAGATGGTACATTGGCTCTTATAGATGATAGGAGAAAGTTTTGTACTAAACCTAATGGTAAATTAAATTGGGATAAATTTTTTGACCCAAATAATATCAGTATGGATAAACCCAACCTACCTGTAATCAAAATGGCACAAACCCTACACACTAATGGATACAGAATTCAAATACTTAGTGGTAGAAGTATAAGTACTTGGGATGCGACCAAAAAGTGGTTAGCTTCAAACAAAGTACCACATAATGTTCTTGTTATGAGACCTTTAAAAGATTTTACACCTGATGATGTTCTTAAACAATTATGGTTAGATAACATAGGTAAGGATAATGTATTATGTACATTTGATGATAGAAAGAAAGTTGTTGATATGTGGAGGAATAATGGTATTACTTGTTTCCAAGTTGCCGATGGTGATTTCTAAAAATACTTAAAAATAAATACTAAAATATTTGGATATATGAAAAATTTTTCGTATATTTACTATGTAAATAAGTGATATGAATAAAAAAATAGTTTATATTGATATGGATGGAGTAATTGTTGACTTCGGTAAAGCAGTCACCGATTGGTTTGAGAAACATCCACATTTAGTTGATAGATATAAAGGATTTCCTGACCACATACAAGGATTGTTCAGAATAGCTAAACCAATTGATGGTGCTATTGATGCTATTCACAAACTACATGATAGTGGTAAATACGACTTATTCATAGCTACTTCAGCTCCTTGGGGTAACCCACAATCTCTTACTGATAAAAGATTTTGGTTAGAAGATTACTTCGGAGATTTATTTCACAAAAAATTATTCACTACACATAGAAAAGATTTACTAATAGGTGACTACCTAATCGATGATAGATTAAAGAATGGTGCTGGTGATTTCAAAGGTAAACTTTTGAGATTCGGTAACGATTGGGAAAACGATAACAAACCAAATGATTTTCCAACATGGAAAAGTATATTAGATTACTTGTTGTAGGTTTATTATTATCTTGTTGTTCACACGATGAAGATTTAATAAACCCACTACCACCTACATTAGAGTTAGATGGTAGATTACCTATGGATAATAATGGATATTATCTTTTAGAGTTAAACGATAGTTCATTTCAGACAATACACACAATAAGTGGTACAGTTGGTAATACATTATATTGGGATGAACCTATGAAAGTAGAATGGGAAAGTAACTTAACTTGGTACTTACAAGATGAATTTCAAGTATCAACTGCTAATCAATCATCATATGTTGTTGATGGTAAAGTAATGAATGTTATAGGACCAGTTCAAACAATGGTTGGTGATACTCTTATACTTGTAGGTACTATTAGAGAACATTTAGTTAGTGATACTATTAAATTTATATTAGAATGAAAGGACCAGTTCAAATACCACAAACGCCTATTACTGAGGAGACCTTTAAGAAACAAGGTTGGACTAAGGAATTCGAAGATGATGAAAAGGGTGATGAATATTATTATACACTAAACTTACCAAAGAATAATAAAAATCCATATGGACTACAATTAATATCTACATCAAATACAGAAACACTTGAAGGTATTAATCAAATGGAAGGACAATACTTTGTTCAACTTTTAGATTGTGGAGGATTAGGACAATGCTTTACAGAAGAGGAAGTCGAAGTATTATACAAGACACTTTGTCGAAAGTCTATCTACCAAAACTGACAACTTGTCATACTAAACACAATAATAACTGACATATTGTCAGTAAAAATGGATTGGTATAAATTTGGTACTAATAATAGTAAATAATTTAAAATAAAAAAAAGGAAAACTATGTACACAATTAACACTTTTAACGATTTAATTGATGATGTGTTCAATGAACCCATCTTCAGAAGAAGTAGGAGGTCCTACACAAACGCATTTGGTAATTTTGATGCCACAGTTTTAGAGAACGGAAAACAACAAGTAATTGTTAATACTACAGGACACAATCCTAAAGATATTAAAGTTGATGTTACTGATACTGAAATTAAGATTACCTCTAAGAAAGGTGAAAACACTTCAAGATTTGTATCAGACATTGACCTTACATTAACAGTAGGTAAGGACTATGATGGCACTAAAACAGAAGCTAAATTTGAAAACGGACTACTTACTCTCCTAATTGATAAGAAAGAAGATAAAAAAACAAAATCACTTAAAATTTCTTATTAATTAACTAAATCAATGTAGATAAGGAAGGGGAGTTTTCTCCCCTTTTTTTGTATATCCGATATTTATATAAGTAAAATTAATTTAAAAAGTTATGAACGAAGCAAGAAAACTTAAAGCATATTCCTTCATCGAAGGAATTGAAAGTAGAGCTAAGTTATTAGAAAAGGGAATTACTGGTGCACAGAAGGTAGACCCTAATACGGCTCTTCGATTAACTCAAGAAATTCTCAATTTAAATACTAAGGTAAAAGATTTGGTAGACATTTCGTAATGAAATTCAGAACATTCTTATTAGGATTATCGGCATTGTTCGTTGCATTTAATGCTGCATTTTTTTCGGTACATGGTTTATCTAAACTATTTGCAGGTGCATCATTATCAGTAATCCTTATGGCTAGTTCTTTAGAAATAGCTAAGCTAATCACAGCTGGATACCTTTACAACTATTGGGAAAAGATAAACAAAGTATTGAGGACATACTTGGTCTTTGGTGTTTTTATTCTAATCCTAATAACATCAATGGGTATATATGGATTTCTAACATCTGCATTTCAAGATACCTATAATCAATTTAACATAAAAGAAAAACAAATATCATTCTTACAACAAAAAGAAGAATTTTGGGGTGGGGATGTAGCAAGATATGATGAAGAACTTAAAAGAATCTCTAATAATATTTCTACTCTCTCTAATGCAAGGTCACAACAAATCCAAGTACGAGACACCTCGGTGGTTGGGGGCGTTAGAACCACGATATCCACGAGTGAGTTACGCTTGGCACAAGCTCGAATTAATGTGGAAGAACAAAATAGGAAAGATATTCAGGCAAAAAGAGAAGTAGCCGCTGATTCCTTACAACAAATACAACTAAAGATTTTAGATTTAGAATCTATGGAGGGAGTATCATCCGAATTAGGTCCACTACAATATCTAAGTGAATTGTTAGATAGACCTATGAATCAAATAATCAATTGGTTAATACTAACTATTATATTTGTATTCGACCCACTTGCAGTTACTCTTGTCGTTGCATTTAACAACGCTTTACAAGTGGATAGGGGTATAGTAGACAAAAAGAAAATAATTCGTAAGAGAGAGTTATATGATGAGAAGCCTGATAAAGAAGAACCACTACCCGATGAGGCAAAGGTATTCAAACCAAAGATGTCAAAGAAAGAAGAAAAAGAATCTTTAATTAAAATGGGTGAACCACTCATAACTGCTGCTGAAAACAATGTTGCATTAGATGGTCAACCATATTATCTACACCCTTCATTTGATTGGAGGATTAAAAAACTTTGGCAAAATGACACCGAAGCAGTAAGATATTGGATGAAAAATATAAAAGAAAAACAATATCCAGAAGATTTCACAAAAAAAACATATTAATTGTTATTTAGTTTAAGAAATAAATTTGTTAAAACTTTAGAGCATGTTGAATCAAATTTAAATGATTACAATAGTAAGGAAGTATATCCTAAAGTGACAAGAATTCTTTATCACTTGATAAATGATGTATATATTTTTTTTCAAACACCACAAGGAATACAATTATTATCTGACTTAGAACAAAAAAAAGTTAATAAAGTAATATTTGTACCATTTGAACCTTACAAGATATCAACTTATGAAAGATTTATATTTTCCAAAATAAAACATATATTTGACAATAAAAAAGTATTTATTGAATGTAATGATATTTTATCAGAGGGGTCTAATAATTTAACATTCAGCATTGTGGTTTTAGAAGTAATGATGCGATTTTTAAAAACAAGAATTAATAACAATCCTCAGAAACATTTTCTATCTTTAAACAAAAGAAAAAAATTAGAAAGAATAATTTTATTCGATTTTTTAACACAAAACAATTTATTAAAAAAAGGTATCACATCTTTTCATTGGCTAAATCAATCACCAGATATTAAAAATCCTTTAAATCATGATGATGATATAATTCAACCACAACTTTACGAACAAAACAATCTAATACCACTTTACGAAAATACACTTTTTGAAATATTATGTCCAAGTAATCAAGAACTCATATGTGAAAAGACGCTTAAACCTTTACTTATGGGTAAACCATTCTTAATATGGAATTATGAATTTCTAAATTATGAAGATTTTGAAAATTATAAAATTAGTGGTTTTAGTAAAGAAATAAATATATTCAACAAAACATTATATTATTTTAATTGGTATAAAAAAATTGGCATTGATATAAATTATTTTGATTTAGATTTGGAAAACCCAAGATGTATCAAAAATAAAATAAAAGAATTATGTAATATGTCAATAGAAGATATTCAAATAAAATATAGTAAAACATTTGAAAAATCAAAATTAAATCAAAAATTAATTAACAAGTTTATAAATAAAAAAGGCATAGATTGGAATTTGTCAAATGAATATAATCATCAAAATTATTTATATTAAAAAAAAGTAAGAAAAAATTTGGATATTTAAAATATTTTTTGTATATTTGATACAAATATATTATTATGAACTTAGGATACGCTTGTATTAACATGACTTTATCAAGTCAAAAACCAAAAGTAACAACTAATCGTAGTATGATTAAAAGAACCTTTGAAGAAAAAGGAATCGATTATGCAGGTGAGTTAGGATTACAAAACTCAGCTGACTTAATAAAGATACTCAAATGGAATGTAGAAAACAATGTAAAAGTATTTAGACTATCATCAGAGTTTTTTCCATGGGCATCTGAATATAAGTTTAAGGACTTACCACAATATCTTAGAATCAAGACACTTATGGCAGGTTGTGGACATTATGCCCAAAGAAATGGTATTAGACTTACTTGTCATCCTGGTCCTTTTAATGTACTAACTTCACCACATGAGCATGTGGTACAAAACACACTTACTGATTTAAGAATACATGGTGAGATATTTGACATGATGGGATTAGAAAGGACTCCATACAACAAAATCAATATACATTGTAATGGTGTTTATGGTGACAAACAATCAGCGATGGATAGATTCTGTAAAAACTTTGAAAGATTACCAAACTCAGTAAAACATAGATTGACTGTTGAGAACGATGATAAAGCAAGTATGTATTCAGTAAAAGACTTAATGTATATTCATGAGAGAATTGGTATTCCTATTGTTTTTGATTATCATCACCACAAGTTTTGTACAGGTGATTTAACTGAACAAGAGGCATTAGAGTTAGCAATCTCTACATGGCCAAAAGATATCAAACCAATTGTACACTATTCAGAATCCAAAGCATTACACGAGGGTGATGAAAAAGTAAAACCACAAGCACATTCAGACTATATCAATGAACTACCAAACTTATATGGTAATGATGTTGATGTTATGGTAGAATCAAAAGCTAAGGAACTTGCAATTATGCCTTTTATTAAAGATACCACTTGTAATTATAGTGGACTTAGAAGTACAAGTAGTTATGCGAGCTAAAGATTGGTTAGAACAAGAAGAGTGGGAAAATGTTGCAGTAGATTCTCAAAAGTTTTCTCACTATACGACATTAGATAAAATTTTAGAAGAGTATGCTAAGGTTTATCTTAAAAACAAATTAAAAGAAATAGATAGAAATACTCGATTACAGAAATACTTATGAAAAAGAAATACGAACTAATAGATTACTTTATGATATTTGCAATTATATTCTTTATGTTAATAGGAACTATGAATGTATTTGGTCAAACAAGTATAGGAGTACAATCTGGTGTTGCAGTAAATGTAGATAAACACATGGTAGGATTATCTATCAATCAAAAATGGGATTCGACAAATATATCCACAGGTATTGGTTATATGACATCTACTGACAATTTAGGTAAAGGAATGTTTATGATTAATTCACAATATCATTTTAATAGGTTTAGTATTGGAGGAGGAGTTGGTTTAGGGGGTGATAGATTTACTAAAACTAAACCATTTATATTAACAACATATAAACCATTGAAACGATATCCTTTAAGATTTTTCTTCAACTATTCAGAGATGAGAAAAACTTTAGGAGTTATGTTTCCACTAATAATTAAAAAATGAATCACTTTATGAATAACGCCCTTGAGTGGGAAAGGAAAGATACTATGAAAAAATCCGAAATCACAAAAAATCTTAAACAGATTAAAAAATTATTGGAAGAAGATTCTCCAATGATAGCAAAAGAAAGAATTAATTTTCTTATTAATGATATTACAAAAAAAGAAACTGATTTTGAATATCAAGGTAGAAGTAGAACACAAGTAGAAAATAATTACAAAGCATTAGGAGTTTCTGTAATTGGTCTATTTGTTACTATATTAGGTATAATTATTTATGGATTACTTACAGTATGAATTTAGTAGACAAACAATACCAAGGTTTTCTTAGAAAACTAATCATGTATGGAAACGAAAAAAAAGATAGAACTGGTGTAGGTACACTTTCTTATTTTGGTGATACATTTAGACATGATATGAAAGATGGGTTTCCATTACTTACTACAAAGAAGATGGCAATCAAAACAATGATGGCTGAACTAAAATGGTTTCTACAAGGAAAGACTAACATAAGAGAACTTTTATTTGAAGGATGTGATATTTGGACTGGCGATGCATATAAACAATACCAAAGAGCTTGTATGTATGAATTGGAAAGAGATGAACTAACCTTAAATGAATTTAGACAAAAGATAAAAGATGATTATAGTTTTGCAACTGTATGGGGTGAGTTAGGTCCTTTGTATGGTAAACAATGGAGAAATGTAAGTAAGAGAGTTGGTTCAGGTCCTACATATAAGATTGACCAACTAAAAGACTTAATAGAAGGTATTAAAGAAAATCCTGATAGTAGGAGACACATAGTATCAGCTTGGAATGTATCTGAACTAAAAGAAATGGCACTACCACCTTGTCACTATTCATTCCAATGTTATGTAAATGATGGTAAACTTTCTCTTATGTGGAATCAAAGAAGTGTGGATGTATTCTTGGGATTACCATTTAACATAGCTTCATATGGTACATTACTATTGTTACTATGTGAAGAAACAGGATTAGAAGCTGGTGAACTTATTGGTAACTTAGGTGATGTACATTTATATAAAAATCACTTAGAACAAGCTCATGAACAAATAAAAAGAGATTCTTATAATTTACCAAAAATTAAATTTTCTAATATTCATATATTAGAGGGTGAGTTTGATTATGAGATTGTTGATTATGAATCACACCCAACAATTAAAGCACCATTAAACAATTAGTTATGAATTATCACGAAGATGATAGAGCACAAAGATTATTAGATGTATTTCCTTTAGAGAAAGGACAAATAAATATATCTTATATTAATTCAACTGAACACATAGTTGCGTGGCACAAACACGAAAAACAAACTGACTATTGGATTTGTTTGAAAGGTAGTATCAAAGTAGGATGGGCAACCGAAGATGATGGTTGTGAGTTTGAATATCTTTCAGATAAAAACCCACGAGTCTTGAAGATACCACCTGGTGTGTATCATGGTTATAAGGCATTAGAGCCTGGTTCAATTTTAGCATATTATGTAACACAAAAATACGACCCATCAGATGAACATAGAAAACCTATAGGAGCTTTTGGGGAAGATTGGAAAACAGAAAACAAATGAGTAAAAAGTACAAAGTAATATTAATTAGCGGTGGGTTTGACCCCGTACACAAAGGTCATATACAATGTATCCAAAACGCAAGAGAACTTGCAGATGAGGTTTGGATAGGACTTAACAACGATAGTTGGTTAAGAAGAAAAAAAGGTAAATCATTTATGAAAGAAAGAGAAAGAGCTTTCATAATGGATAATATAAAAGGAGTAGATTGGGTTTATGTTATGAATCCAAAGATACACAATGATGATTCGGCATGTGATTTTATCGATGCATCAAGACACAAATGGATGAGAGAAAGAGGTGGTGAATGGGAAGAAGGAATCATGGCATTTGGTAATGGTGGTGATAGAGTTGCTGGTCAAGTACCATCTGTAGAAGAAGATGTATGTAAAGGATGGGGTATAGATTTAGTTTGGGGATTGGGTGATAAAGTACAATCTTCATCTTGGTTATTAGAAAAATATAACAACTTGGCAGTATAGTGAGTTATAAGAAACAATGGAAAGAGTGGTTTGATGGTGGTAATACCATATGGAGTGAATATGGTTACAATTATCATTCATACAAAATATCATCAGAACTACTACCGACATTAGATATNCCAAAAGANGGAGANATAATTCAGTTTGGTTGTGGTGTTGGGNTTACCATTGAAAAGTTATGTGAACTATACGGAAGTAAAAGAGTATATGGATATGATATATTCAACCCACTAAATCATCCAAGAATATTTTCTTTTGATGTATACAAACAAGAACCACATAAAAGAAACATAGCATATTGTGATATAGATATTGGTTCGGTAGCTACTGATAAAAATGTAAGATATGATTTATTTGATTATGCTTGGGATTACTTAGTAGAAGGTGGATACATTTTAATTAACAATTCTATTGTTGAAGAATTTAAGGAACTTCATCCTATAGCAATACAAAATTCAGAAATCAAAAAATTAAACGAATTTGATAATAAAGAGTTGTGGAAGAACCCACATCAGAATAGATTAAACACAAAAACCTTAGTAAAAAAAATATAACATGGATTCAGTAATAAAAAAAATAGTAGAAGAAACTCCAAATGATATGGAACTTGGAGAAAAAATTAGAGAAATGTATTGGAAGAATAGAGAACTACAAAAACAATATATTAATATGAAAGGTTGGATATATGAATCTCCTGATGGTGGTAAGACCATCACTCGTAGAAAAATGGGAGAAGATATATCTGAAAGAGAACTTGTGAAAGATTTATCACAATTAAATTTATTTGAAAATGAGTAAGATAATTACAGATACAATAAAATTAAAAAAGGTTGTTACAGATTTACCTAAAAACAAATCTGAAGAAGAAGTTATTTCAGCAGCATTATTTACTGCATTAGAAAAAGAAAAAGGATTTGGTTTATCAGCAAATCAAATTGGTGTTGATAAAAGAATGTGTGTTATCAATATTAAAGAACCAATGGTATTGGTAAACCCAAAGATTGTAAAAAGAAGTGAAGATGCAGTTCAGTATATTGAGAGTTGTTTATCTCTTCCCAAAACGATGAGAAAACCAAAGAATACAGTTAGAAGTATTTCAATTACTGTTGAAACTGATAACTTAGGTACTGTAGAGTTTGGACCTGATGAAAAAGATAAGATTGGTACAGAAGGTCATAATTACTTTGCTGATGAAGGATTGTTAGAATGTGTTGTAGCTCAACATGAGATTGACCACTTGGATGGTATTCTTATAACAGACCAAATCAGAGCGTACAATATCCAAAGAGTATCAGAAAAAAAATATGGAAGAAATGAAAAGGTAATGGTAAAATCACCAAAGGGTGATACTGATTTTATGAAGTATAAAAAGGCAGTGCCACTACTTGAGAAAGGTTATGAAATTGTATAAAAAAGAACGGAAAGATGGCAAAACTAATATTTAAGTATAGCAACGGATGGAAACAAAATGTCAGAGAGGCAAACGAAATAAAGTTTGATGTACCTGATGATATGAACATAAATGAATACAAAGCAATCATGATTAGATTGGCACATTCGTTAGGTTATTCACCGAAATCCATTCAAGGAGCATTTGGTGACTTAGAAGATAACAGAGAAAGTATCAAGACTTTGTTAAAGGACATTAAAGATGTTTAAAGAAATAAAAGATAATTTGTTACAGGTAAATTTACTTAATCAATCAGTAATAGAATTACTAATTGAAAAAGAAATCCTTACAAAAAAAGAAGTAGAGGAAAGGCTATCTTATAATCAAGAGTTGTTTGTACAAACAGCGAGAGAGTTCGCAAAACTCATCAACGAATCAGAAAAACTAAAAGCAAGGATTAAACCAACTGATGAGGAACTATTGGACATATATTGGGGGCCAATAGGAAAAGCGTAAAATAATCAATATTTTATTTGGATATATGAAATTTTTTTCGTATATTTGTTATAGTTTAATCAAAAGGGAGACCGTATGAGAAAAACAATAATGTTTACGATATGTATTACAGTACTATCGTTTGGAATGATAGATTCCGCAACCACATCAGAAATCAACTACAATAAGTTGATGGAAGATGACAAACTCAGAAAAGAAGCTGAGGCACTCAAAATCAAACAATATCACGAAGATGAACTAAATAGATTCTTAACTGATATTGGATTTAGAGAAAGTGGTAATAGATATGATATTACAAACACTTGGGGATATATGGGTAAATACCAATTTGGTAAATCAACTCTTAAAGGATTAGGATTTGAAGTTACTCGTAAAGAATTCCTTAATAACCCACAACTACAAGAAGAAGCTATGATGGCTTTATTACTACATAACAAAGAAAAATTACAAAACTATATTGATTTATTCGATGGTGAAACAATCAATGGTATGTACATTTCAGAAAGTGGTATATTAGCTGCAGCACATCTTGGAGGACAGGGTTCAGTAAAAAGGTATTTTAAAAATGGCAAAGTTTTTAAAGATGCTAATGGAACAAAGATAACATCGTATATGAAACAATTTAGTGGATACGATATTAAATTAAATTAGAATGGTTATAGAAATAATTTTAGGAGTATCAGCAGTTTTTAACATTGGACTGCTGATTGGGGTTAGAAACCTACTTAAACAAAATGAACAGTTAGAAGATGACTTAGTTGGTACGATTAATGGAGTAGTACAAACTATTACTGAAGCTAATGAAAAAATGAAACAGGCAGACCTTAGAGGTTCATTTGAATCAGATGATGAGGTTGGTACTGTATTTACAGAACTAAAAGGTATAGTAAAAGACTTAAACGACAAATTTAAATAGGATATGCCAAGACCGAGAAGAAAAAAATCCAAAATGTATTTTGGTACACCTGCCCAAGAGGCTATTATTGCATATAATAAATGTAAAGACCAAAAGGAAAAAAATAAAATATACAATGAAGGTATAAAGTATCCTTTTGAAAAGTTGGCAGAGAATGTTTTAAATACATTTAAATTTACTTATTTTGATGTTCCTAAATCAGATATCAAAAAAGAAGTAGTTTCTGCGATGGTAGAAAAAATGCATATGTTTAAAGAAGGAAAAGGAAAAGCTTTTTCTTATTTTACAATCATAGCAAAAAATTATCTGATTCTAAATAACAATGGTAATTACAAAAGGTGGCAAAAAAATGCATTGATATCTGAAATGCCTCAAACTTGGAATCCACAAAACGATTACTACGAAACTCAACAAAACGAGGAGTACTCAGAGTTCAGAAAAATAATGTTAGGATATTGGGATAAAAATCTGACAATTGTTTTTACTAAAAAGAGAGATATTCAAATAGCAGATGCAGTATTAGAATTATTTAGAAGAGCAGATTATATAGAAAATTTTAACAAAAAACATCTATACTTACTCATAAGAGAAATGACTGATTGTAAAACTCACTATATTACTAAAGTTGTAAATGTAATGAAACAACATCAAAAGAAAATGTTAAATGCATTTTTAGAGGGTGATGTAATAGATGATAATCCAAATGAGTTTTGGCATGAAGAACATATCTGATGATTACATAATAGGTATTTCTTATGGATTTCATGATTCAGCAGTTGCATTAATACAAAATGGAAAAGTTTTAAATGCAGTAGAAGAAGAAAGATTTACTGGTATTAAACACGATTTTAGTTTTCCAATTAATTCTATCAATTGGATTTTAAAACAAAATAATATTAGTAGTAAAGATATATCCACTGTTTGTTATTATGAAAATCCAAAACTAAAACATGATAGAGATTGGAAATCATATTGGAAATACTTTTGGAAAAATCCATTTAAATTTCCAAAAAGATTAAATCATCTTGATGACTTAGAACAAATATTTCCATTATCAAAAATTATTTATAACAATCATCATTTATCACACTTATCATATTCATACTTTACTTCAGATTTTCAAGAATCAGCTATACTATCGGTAGATGGTGTTGGTGAATGGGATACTACTGTATTAGCAAGCGGTAAAGATAATATAATAAAAAGACATAGTGAAGTAGTGTATCCACACTCATTAGGATTACTATATTCTACAATTACTGCTTTCTTAGGATTCAAACCAAACGAAGGTGAATATAAGGTTATGGGATTAGCACCATATGGTACACATTTATTTCATCATAAAAAATTTGATAAACTTATAAAAGAAACGGAAGATGGTTTTGAACTTAACATGNACTACTTTGCTTATCACTACTCTGATAAGATTATGTTTAATCAGAAACTATCTAAATTATTAGGTGTACCAAATAGATTACCCGAAGAACCAATTAACGATATTCACAAAAACATATCAGCGGCTTTACAATACACATATGAAAAACATTTTTTTAGATTATTAAATAAGTTACACGAAAAAACAAAATCAGATAACTTATGTCTAAGTGGTGGTTGTGCATACAATGGAACTGCTAATGGTAAAATACAAAGTAAGACTCCATTTAAAAACATATGGATTCCACCTGCTCCATCAGATGCTGGTTCTGCTATTGGTGCGGCTCTTCATTATTGGAATCATATTACAAATGATAGAAAAGTAAACACAACACCATTCTTAGGTCCATCTGAAAAATTATTAGATATTGTTAAGGTAGTAAAAGAAAACGATGATAAAATATTTTATGAAGCATTATCCGATGAAGAGTTGTTTCCTAAAGTAGCTAAACTTATATCAGAAGGAAATATAATAGGTTGGGTTAGAGGTCAATTAGAGTTCGGTGCAAGAGCATTAGGAAATCGTTCTATCTTAGCTGACCCAAGAGACCCACAAATGAAGAGAAGAGTAAATATGGTTGTAAAGAAAAGAGAAGGATTTAGACCATTTGCTCCTATGTGTTGTTATGATGATATGAAAAACTTTTTTACACCAACTATTGAAATACCTTACATGAATCAAATTGTATCGGTCAAACCAAAACATAGAAAAAAATTACCAGCTATCACCCATATAGATGGTTCATCAAGAGTACAAACACTTAGAGAAGATTTTAATCCTAAGATGTATAAACTTCTAAAAGAATATCAAAAGATTACAAAGTATCCAATACTACTAAACACATCATTCAATTTAAAAGACCAAACTATGGTCAGAGATTCACAAGAAGCAATTGATACATTTATGAATTGTGATATGGATTATTTGGTGATTGACAATATTTTTATATCCAAAAAAATACTTTCTGAAACTTTAACATAACATTTTGTTAACAATTTCTTAACATTGATATACTTATAATAAAGGAGGTATATTATGAAAAGAATGATTACTACAATCCTCCTACTCTTATTATTTGTTCCACTATTTAGTCAACATAGAACATTAGAGAAGGTGGATGAAAATGTGTACAGATATAGAGTCACAAACAACGAAGGCTCTGTTACACAAAAAGGAACTTACATCAAAAACGAAGAAGGTAACCTATTGATGCATGGTTATTGGAGTAATGATTTAGGTACAAGAGCATTGTATAGAAGAGGAATTTTAGTATGGATAAAACCGAAAGGACATCCTCGATATACTTATAAACAGATAGAGCTCGAACAATTGAAGGCGGAAGTTAGAAGATTGAAGAACTTAATAGCTCTAAATGACCAATCGTAATTCAAAGTGATTGGATAACAAAGCCCAACCCCGTAAGGTTGGGTTTTTTGTTTGACACCTAATATTGTTTGCCCATTGGGTGTGAAAATAAAAAAGGTGTTTTTTGGGAAATATATACTATAGTTATTGTTGGACAAGTCCGATGTTTTGTAATATGGAAAAGTTATTTTTTCTAAATTTATAACAGAGGAGTAATATATGGAATTTCTTAAAAAGATTGGCTCTTGGGCTAATCATCTAACAGAAATCGGTATAAGTGTTATCGCTCTTGGTGTAGTATTAGAAGTACTATTCAAAGGTGCTAATATTCCTTTCTGGCCTGAGGTATCAGTAGTGGACAACATTATGGGTATATTAGGTGGATTGAGTAACGAAGGTCTACTTGGTTTAGTAGGTGCATTTGTTTTATACCACATTCTTAAAAAGAAAGCTTAAGAATTAAAACCATAACCGGTTAAGATATGAAAACCTCTCAGAAATGGGAGGTTTTTTTATTTCCAATATTTATATAAAGATAATGTATAAAAATTATGAGTACAGATTTTGAATTATTTCCTGGTAAAAATTTAAGTGGATTGTTTAAGGATATCTACGATAACCAGCAAAATAAAAAAGGTAGAATATCAGAACTAATTGCTGAAATGAAAAAGGTGATTAGACACTCTGGTGATATGGCAGTAATTGGACCTATTATAAAAGACTTAGTAGATACTTCAGTAAGAAACGATGAGTCACTTATAAAAATGGCAGCAATTGCACAAAGAATGATTGCATCTAAAGATAAAACTTTAGGTGAAGATGGATTCCTAACTGATAAAGAAAAAGAACAACTATTACAACAATTAGAGGATGTAGTAGGTGAAGTAGCTGATGAAAAAGTACAAGTTGATGAATTAACAAATGAGGTTGAAGAATTAAAACAGAAGGTAGCAGATGGGAAGAAATAGAAATTATAGAGTTCAAAAAAAATCATTTGGTAGTTCAAGAAAAAAAGATGCTGAATTTATAAAAGGTGTGGTAAGTGATGTTATTACAAGTAACGACCACCCCTTAGTATCAGATGGAACAGTACCATTTGGAAGAATTGGATACATACAATTTATTCCTATGAGTGGTTTATTTGGAGGAGCAGATAAAGGATATTTTGCCGCACCCTATGATAAAAACTTTAATACATTACCAATCAAAAACGAAAGAGTTGATGTAATACAAACAACAAGTGGTTATGTTTATAGAAGAGGTAGTGGTAACCTTTCACCAAACACAGATGGTGTGGGTGATACTTTAGCTAAGGTATTTAAAACACTTAAAGGTGACAGTGACACAAGTCCAGCTTCATACAATTCAACTGCAAATAGTGGTATAGCTAATAAAACAAATACGGGTGATGATGAAACATCAGGTTTCGGTGAATATTTTGAAGCTGAACAAAATGATTCAATACATCCATTAGAATATTTTGAAGGAGATACAATTATACAAAGTAGATTTGGACAATCTATTAGATTTAGTGGATACAACAATGAAGAAAAAAAACTTCACCCAACAATAATAATTAGAAATAGAGAAAACAATGTATCACAAAATGAATTAGGTTTAGCTGAGTCCACAATTGAAGATGTAAATAAAGATGGTTCTATTATATCACTATCATCAGGTGAATTTAAATTAGACTTTCAACCTGGCGTAGTTAGTGATAAAGGTTCTACTAACTTTGAAACAAAACCAAGTTCGTTTGAAAAGTATCCATCAGAATTAAAAGGTGACCAAATTTTAATAAATAGTGGTAGAATTATTATATCATCAAAAGAATCAGAAATGATTTTTTATTCAAAAGGTAACTATGGTTTTATATCTGATGGTACAATGTCAATAGATAATAAGGGTGGAATACTTGCTGAGGTACAAGATGATATATTTGTAAATACAAACGATAGTGATATAAGATTTGATTCTGGTGATGGGGAAATACACATAGGTAATGGAGGAAGTGAAGAGCCTATAGCAAAGGGTGATACACTTGTAAACTTACTAAATGAAATACTAACTGAAATAATTGCTATGAATCACGCAACACCAGCTGGTCCTTCAAGTCCACCACTAAATGCAGCAAAGTTTAGTGCAATACAAGGTAAACTAAATACAATACTAAGTAAGAAAAATTTCGTAGACTAATGAGTTGGGGTATATTTGCATCCAATATGAAAAGATATATGGCTACTCCGATTGGTGTTGCTACACTTCAAGCTTTTGCAAAAAAACTTACAACTGAATATGATGCCTGTATTCGTAGAGGTATACAAGGTATAAACCTTTGTTCTATACAAAAGGGTAATACTGAACTTATGGAGGCACTCACTACAGTGGCTTTGTTAAAATGTTTTGCTTTACAAAAACCAGGTAAACCATTACCAACATCACCAATACTTAAAGAATTAGGAAATGCAGTAAAAGGATATTGGACTGGTGCAACTTTAAATCCATTCCCAATACCACCAATACCTGCACCTGGCTCGATACAAAACATTGTGGTATCTCAAAACTTATGTGTAAATCCTGGCTCATGGATAGTTCAATTTGAACTACCACCAGTAGAGTCACCAAACTTTTTTATAAATTCATTCATACTCGTTGCACAAATTCACCTAATTACACTAAAAGGTATGATATATACCACATCACTATATCCCTCAGCACCATCACCCATACCTGGTCCTGGTGTTATCAATTGGAGTGGATATGTAGTGCCAATGGGAATACTACCGAGACCTGGTCGAGGAGATGGTGATGATGATAACGATAATGACAACGCTAATTCTACAAGTACAGTTGCAACATCAGATTGGCAAGAATTATCAGCACTACCACCAAACACAGTAGCGAAGAAATTTTCTCCAAACGATGTCTACAATACTGGTGATGTAATAGAATCAGCTGGTAAGTTTTATTTAGGACAAAATCCAGAAAAAAATGGATTAAGGTGTTGGAATATCCCATTCTAAGACTAAAATATTATAATTGTATATTTATATTAAACAAGAAAACTATTATGAATTCTAAAAAATTAATAAAAGTAATTAAGACAATAGTTGAAGCCGAGGTTGCTAAAAAACAAGAAACCTTTCTTAGAAAGACTTTTCCTAAAATATTAGAGGAAGAAGTAAATAAAAGATTGGGTCAAGTTCAGAAATCGGAATCACCTAATGTTGACCCTTTTTCTTTAGCCGAGGCAGTTTTAGAAAAGGACAGAGAAATAACAAAACCAAAAGAACAAGTATTTACAAAAAATCCAATATTAAATGAAGTGTTGAACCAAACGGCAAATCAACCACAAACTAATACAATGGATAAAACTTTAACTTTTGGAACACATAATGTTCAATCCGCACAAGGTCAACCACCTGTAGGAGTAAGTGGAGTAGAATCTTTTAGACAAGAGATGGCAGCAAAAATGGGATTTGGACAATCACAAAGCAAACCACAAAAAACTGGTTTAGGAGTACAAACTGGTTTACCTGGTTTAGATAAAATATTAAATAGAGATAATTCAGAGCTTGTAAAAGCGATGACAAAGGGTAAGGTAGGAGCATAAGATGGCATATGAGTTGAACCAAAAGATTGTAATTGATACTGAAGAGTTTAATAACTTTGCAGTAGGTATCACTTTACCTATACAAAGAGGTAACGATGGATATTTCGCACAATCTTTTAGAACATTTGACCAAGTTCGTTCCAACTTAAAAAATTTATTACTAACAAAAAAAGGTGAAAGAATATTACAACCTGAGTTTGGAAGTGGGTTACATGATTTATTGTTTCAACCAGCTACGGAAACATTTGAAGAGGATTTAGAAAGAACAATAAATGAATCAGTAGCTAAGTGGTTACCTTATGTTATTGTTGAAGATATTAATATTGATATTAGTAAAGAAATGACTGATAATAATCAAGCGAAGGTATCTTTAAAATTTAAACAAGAGGGAGACCAAACATTAGACACATTAACATTTTTGGTAGAAGAATAATATGGCACTAAATAATCAAGTAAGAAGTTTTAAGGACAAGGGTAGAGATATAAAATACCTTAACAAAGATTTTGTTGATTTTAGAAACAACTTAATTGAGTTCGCTAAGACTTATTTCCCAACAACATATAATGATTTCAATGAATCATCGCCAGGTATGATGTTTATAGAAATGGCATCTTATGTTGGTGATGTTTTAGGATATTATATAGATGATACTCTAAGAGAATCATTGATTACCACTGCACAAGATAGGGAAAATATATTTGAATTATCTAAGATGATGGGATATAGACCCAAGGTCACATCACCAGCTACTACAAAAGCAAGTGTATTTCAATTAATACCATCAAGAAGAGTAACAAACCCCATATCATCAGGTGATTTAGCATTTGAACCTGATACTGACTATTATCTTAGAATTAAAGAAGGTATGGAATTAGATGCTGATGGAGTACAATTTAGAACTACAGAATTATTAGATTTTGCAGATGCTACTGATAGAGAAACAACTGTATATGAAAGAGATGGTGATACTAATAATCCAAGATTTTATTTAGTAAAAAAATATGTTGATGTCATATCAGCTGAAGAAAAAAAGATTGAAGTAACATTTAGTAATACCCAAGAGGAATATGCGAGAATCGACATACCTGATAATAATGTAATTGGTGTATATGACATTAGAGATGCAAATAATAATAAATACTATGAAGTACCTTACTTGGGTCAAGAAATGGTTTATGTTGAGTATTCTAATTCAGAAGGACAAGATAAAGATTTATTACAATTTAAAGATACTGTACCATCAATATTAAAACTTATAAAGACACCAAGAAGATTTAAAGTAGTCACAAATCCTAATGGAACAACAACTGTTCAGTTTGGTAGTGGGGATGGTGGTAAAAATGATGAACTACTTATTCCTACATTTAAAAATGTTGGATTGGGTCTAACTAATTCAATTGATAAATTGGGAGCTTCATTTGACCCTTCGAATTTTTTACTTACAAAATCTTATGGTCAGTCACCAAAGAACACAACAATTACAGTAAAGTATTTAGTTGGTGGTGGAGTTGAATCAAATGTTAGACAAAATAAAATACAAAGAATTACTAAAGTTGAATTTGATGAAGATTTGTCAGCATTTGATGATGGAGCAAGAAACCTTTACTCGACTGTTAAAAACTCATTAGCAGTAGACAATGACCAACCAGCTACTGGTGGTAGAGGTGCAGAGACATTAGAAGAGATAAGAGAAAATGCAATAGCTAATTTTGGTTCACAAAATAGAGCAGTAACATCAAGAGATTATCAAGTAAGAACACTTTCTATGCCACCTAAGTTTGGTAATGTTACAAAAGCATTTTGTGTTGCTGATGGTAAATTAGATGATAACTCACCAAGTTCAATATTAGCATCACCAACCGCATTAAATGAATTTTCTAAATTAGTACAAGATTTAATAGTAGATAGAAAGTTTACAGATAAACAAATTAAAGAACAAGTTTCTAAATTCTTATCAAATAAAAAATCAAATGTAAAGGAAAAAAATAATCCATTTGCAGTAAATCTATATGTCTTAGGATATGACACAAATAAAAGGCTTACATCTTTAAACAAAGCAGTTAAAGAAAATCTTAAAACATATCTTAATGAATTTAGAATGTTAACTGATGGTGTAAATCTATTAGATGGGTTTATTATCAATGTAGGTTTAGATTTTGAAATTAGAGTATATAGAGATTATAATAAAAGAGAAGTATTGACTAATTGTATTACTGCTTTGAAAGATTATTTTGAAATAGATAAATGGACATTTAATATGCCAATTAATATTGGTGAAGTTGAAATGTTAATTGGAAATATAGAGGGAGTACAATCAGTTGTAAAGACTGAGTTTAAAAACTTATGTGGTGGTACTTCAGGTTATTCAGTAAACGCTTACGATGTAAAAGGAGCTACGAAGAATAAACAAATTTATCCTTCATTAGACCCTTCTATATTTGAGGTAAAATATCCAGATAGGGATATAAGAGGGAGAGTTGTATAATGTATTATTTTTTAACTGCATCAAAAGATGCAACTATATTCGAACAACAACCAACTCAGAATACTGGGTTAGATGAGATATTAGAAGTATCTAAAATCTATTATGGTGCGTTAAAAGATACTGCAAGAACTCTTATAAAATTTGATACAAATACATTATCAGCAAGTTTAGCAAGTGGTGATGTAACGATGAGTGTTGCTGAACTAGTCCTAAGAGAAACAGAACCATCACAAATACCACTTTCTTATTCATTAGAAATAAATCCTGTTTCACAAAGTTGGGAAATGGGTAATGGAACTCGATTTGATGACATCTCAGTAGAAGGTTGTACTTGGAACTATAGAACATCAGGTTCTAATTGGTTACCTACTAATGTTCCTAATAGTGGTAGTGCTACTGGTTCGTTTGATGGTAAGGGTGGTATGTGGTANACTGCNTCTCAAGCTACTCGTTCTTATGATTATGAATCATCTGATTTGATTGTGGATGTATCTTCATCACTTTCATTTTGGTTAGATGAGGGATATTCTAATGAAGGATTTATTATTAAACATGAATCACAAAAAGAAGATAATGATATAGACTATGGTCAACTAAAATTCTTTAGTAAAGAAACACATACAATATACCAACCTAAAATTAGAATCGGTTGGGATGATAGTAGATATGAAACTGGTTCATTACAAGCATTACCAGAAGAATACAAANTATCATTNAANAGATTAAAAAAATCTTATAGAGCCGGTGGAAGGTACGATATAGAGGTATTCGCAAGAGAGTTGTATCCACAAAAAACTTTTCAAAACACATTTGGATACTCCACAGGCAGCTTACTTCCAACATCATCTTTCTACCAAATAAGAGATAACGAAAGTAATGATATAATTATTCCTTTCGGTGATTATTCTAAATTAAGTACTTATGGAAACAAAAGTAGAATTAGTTTAGATTTAACAAATTTTGAAGTTAATAGAAGTTATAGGGTAGAGTTAAAGGTAGAACTAACAGGTTCATCCGAATACTTTGATGATGATTATATATTTGAAGTAACTGAATAATGGCATTAGATAAAGAAGTAAGAATACAAGAACTAAACTCAAGTGGTTCTAAAGCTATAAAATCCATTGACCCATATGGAAGGCACAACTACTTTGCTGAGCAAATGAAGGAAGTAAATGGTGCTATGGATGGTGAGATTAGTGGTAAACTTCGTAGAGACAAGTATGATGAGTCTCAGTTATTATTAGCAGTA
>FUFK010040793.1_pt1 | contig 99226 bp, 113 predicted proteins | sample 1021851 | NCBI WGS metagenome assembly FUFK01 (sample SAMEA51879418, study PRJEB19060) | metagenome
CCAGATGTCCGAACTCAACGAGGAGTTGGCTCGCCTCGAAACAGGGCTGTCTGAAGGTGGCTCTCGGGTAACTGCTACCCTTGGTGACTCGGCGAAGAAGGTGGGCTTGAAGCGCAACGCCCTTGCCGACCGGCTCCGTGCTGACGACCACGCCATCGGTCAAGCCGTGCGGCACATCGTCGACCGCATGGACCCCGAAACGCGGGACCACATCCTCAACCCTAACTTGCCTCACGAAACGGTCGAGGCCAACATGCGCATGCTGGCTCGCATGGGCAATGAGTTCCTTCACACTGCTCCTCACGGAACGCACGGCATCCACACCATGGGCACGACCGAGCATGAGGTGGGGCAGAAGCGGCACGCTGACCTTGGTCATGAAATCAAGAGCCTTGGGCATGAGCACGGAGAGCCGTTCGAGTTTGACCCCATGGCAGACGTAGGAGAGACGTTCAACAATCTGCTCCAGCATCTTGGTCTCGACGCCAACTCTCCTCACGATGCGAAGTTGGCAAGCGACTACCTGCAAGAGGTCATCATTCCACGGATGAGCGCGGGCCTGCCGCCTGCGCCTGTGATGTCCGTGCGTCAGTTGATGGAGAAACTGCACCCTGACCGCGACATCGCTGCCGAGGCCGAGAAGATGAGGAAGCAGCGCGCTTCCAAGGACGTCAAGGACGTGCAATTGCGCGTTGGTCGAGTGCATCGCACCATCGGCTATCAGGCAGATGAGCGCAACCAGCAGTTGGGTATGCAGTTCACACAGGCGTATAACGCAGACTCGCGGCGTAGCGAGGCTGAGCCTCTGACGAAGAAGCCCGTTGGCGGCGGCAATCAGCGCGAGCGCAAGTATTGGAACACCAAGCAGCACCTCGACAGCCTCGTTACCTTCTTGCCCGAAGTCGAGGCGGCTTCGTCGGTCACAGAAACGAAGCGTGGTAGAGCACGCGTGCCGGTCGATGCGGTGGGTCCGCACGGGCACTCGGTCCACAGCCTGTACAACTCTTCGGGCTTGGCGCACGAATACGGCGACCTGTTCCATCCGAACTTCGATTTCCGTATCGGATTCGACGGCGAGGTCAGCGTTATGCCGAGTGCGCAGGGCATTCCCATGCGCCTTGTCCAGCCCACGGAAACCATTTGGAATGCCGTCGCCCCTGCCGCATGGATGCACATGCTGAAGCATCCTGACCACGCTGACTCTCGTGCAGCACTCAACACGCTTGAGCGACAGGCCGCTCACACGAAGCCGACGTCGACAGGGCTTACACGCCATCAGGGGAGCACGAACGTGGTGAAGTCTGAATTGGGACTGGCCGACTTGACCAACCCAGACATCCTTCGCAAAGAGTTGGGTCCGAAGGTTCCCTTGCTTCAGCCAATGCACCGCATCTTCAAGTTGGAAGACTTGGAGCATCTGCGCGGCTTTACGGGTGACTGGATTGTCTCAGTCATGCCAGAGGGAGAGCGCGGATTTGTTGAGAAGGACGAAGACGAGGTCACCTCCCAAACGTTTGACCTTTCGGAAGAAGACAAGGAGAATTTCAGCAAGGTCAGCGAGCACGAATATCATGCAGATGTGGTGCGAACGGAGGACGGTTACTACATTTTCGACGTCATTGAGTTCGCCGGTAAGGAAGTTCACGACGTGCCCCTCAACGACCGCATCAAAATTTTGCGCGGTGGCATGGAGGGTGTTGAGAATGTGCACGTGCCAAGCGCGAGCGACACGCGTCTCACAGACGACGCAGGTCTCAAAGCGGCTGTCGAATCGTTGCAGGAGAATCATGAGAACATTCTGCTACGTGATGCGAAGTCGGTCTATATGGCCGGTGAAATGCGTCATCCCAAGTGGGTCATGTTGCGTCCCGGCCAAGACGTGGTGCTTCGAGTGCTTGAGCGACGAGGCCCCGGCCCCTACACGTACCGTCTTGGCACCGGTCCAATCACGCAGGAAGAGGCCATCGGTGACCGGGCTGTGGAGTCTGGAGGCGAGACCTACATGGATGTGGGTGTCGCGTTCAACAGCCCTGAGAAGTTCAACGAGGGTGACCACGTCCGCGTCAACGTCGCTAACGTTGCTCGCGTTGAAAGCGCTGATTTGGACACCGTCTACACCTTGACTGGCTCTGAGATTGAGGGTGAGGCTGAGGGCGAGGCGCTGGTCAGCCGCGAAACACTCGGGATGCTGGCGAAGTCAGTTGGACCGCAGTGGCTCTGCGAAGTCGAGCGAGCCAGCACAGGCGTTCGTGTCGTCATGCCTCAGGGCGACGTGCTCTATAAGGCGACAGAATCCGGTGGCATGTGGACGCTGCACAGCCCCTTGGCCGACAACCGTTACGTCATCCGCCTGTCGGAGAGTCAGCGTCCCTACTGGGGACCGGTGGCAGGGACGCTGCTCAAGGCCAACCTCGAAATCAAGGAGGAGGTGCACGAATCACAGGGAGAAGCAGAGCCGCTGACCAAGCCCAAGAAGGTCAGAGGCACCTCGTGGTGGGACAACCGTCAGAAGGCCAAGGTGCTCGTCAAAGGTCTGGAACTCGTGGACCGTTTCCTCAAGAGCAGCATCGGCGCTGTAGGTGCAGCGAACGCAGGTGCCAAGGGTCTGGGCTTCGACTATGCAACGCCCATCGAATCGCCCATGGGTCCGACCAATCTTCATGACGAGAAGACTATGCCCGACTACGACAACCGAAAGCGCCCCGGAGAGGACGAAGACATTGAGGAAGAATCGGAGGACTCCAAGGCACCTAAGCGCATGAGCGTGCCCACGGAAGCAGGCGTTTTGGACATCACAGAGGACAAGGCTGTTCTCCGTAGGTAGTTAAGTAGAATGACGACAGGTTGTGAGGACAATGGCCACCGCCGCGCTGAGGACCTCTGCCGTCAACCACGGCGGGAGCATCAGCATCCTCAAGGCGTCCGATGACCTCGTCATCGCTGGCTACGCGTCCGTCGAAATGGTGGACAAGCAGGGCGACCTCATCACGCGCGGCGCCCTCCGTGACGCCTTTGACGGCTTCATGAAGGCGGACGGATTCCGCAACGTGCAACTCGCTCACTCCAACATTCAGGTTGGACAGGTCATCCCTTCCTACGTGGACTCGGATGGCCGTGTCTGGAAGTCCGGTGTCGACGACGCCGGCATGTTCGTCGTCATCAAGTTGCGCGACGACATTGAGAAGGCGCGCGAAGTCGCGTCTGAGATTCGCAAGGGGGCTCTTCGTGGCTTCAGCATCGGGGGACAGGCGTTCAAGCGCATGCGCAAGAGCGACGCCAGTCACGGTGATTACACCGAAATCTCGAAGTTGGAACTGCACGAAGTGACCATTTGCGAAAAGGGCATCAATCCTGAAGCCACATTCCGAATTTTGAAGGAGGACACCACAATGACGAACGAAGACAACGTACTGAACGACCTTTCCGGCGTGCTTGACCGATTGAACGGGCGGCTGGATGCCATGGAAAAAGGCGAAATGCCTGAAGGCTTGAAAGAGCACATGGAAGACAAGAAGAAGGACAAGCCCGAAGACAAGGGCAAGGAAATGTCCGACGAAGACGAGAAGGAGGGCATGTACGGTGGCGCTCACAAGATGGCTCACGGCGACATGGCCAAGGGCGAATACAGTGACGTCATCTCCAGCGAGTACCTCTCGTGGATGGAGAACACCCTGAAGTCTCAGGGCGTCGACACCACGGCGGCTCGCGCTCACTTCGACGACATCTCCAAGGCCAACCTCGGCTCCACGCCCGAGGCCATCGGCGACGGTGCCGACTACTTCGCTGGTCAGGTCAAGGGACGCGCCCAAGAAGGCGGCTCCCCTTCCACCAACGCCGTTGGCAAGTTGAACTCCGGCGGCAGCGGCGAAGTGTCCAAGGGCTACCTCGCTCCGGCTGACGTCAGCGCTGCTGACCTCGAAGCCGCTTACGAAGTCTACAAGGCTGCGGCCATCGAAGAGCAGTTCAAGGGCAACCTCGGACAGGTCTTCGCTGACCGCCTCGCCAAGGAAATGAACGCCGAAGCCGAGGCTCGCGCCGCGGCCTCCTTCGACGCTCGCACCCCACTGGCAAACATCGAGAAGGCGCTGAGTGACCTCAGCGCCCGCATCGACAACATCGGCTCCACCGCTGCTGAGGCTCCGGCCATCCGCAAGTCGGTCACCACGGTCGAGGTCCCATCCACTGAGGACCTCGCCAACATGGGTTGGGACGAGGTTCACCGCCTCGCCGGGAGCGTCTTCGAGGCTTGAGCCTCGGGCAAAGAGAACATCATGGAGGAATGAATCATGGCACGAAACTACATGCGAACAGTCAACGACATGGAGCGGTACTACTACGGGGCTGGGTCCTCGATGGGCTACTCCTACTCCGGCAGTGAATTGCTGAAGGCGGACGCTCCGCTCCTCAGCACCACGGCTGGTACCTACCAAGCCATCTACGGTCGCAAGGTCTGGAGCCAGTTGAACCAAGAGTTCAACGCCTTCTCCATCCTTCCCAAGAAGCCTTGGGACCGCAGCGGTTGGCGCGTCGTCACCGCCAAGCCTTCCAAGACGGTTGGCGGCGGCATCGCTGAGAACGGCACCCTGCCGGACACCACCAAGCCCACGTTCCAGAACGTGGCTGCGAAGCCCAAGACCGTGGCTCACTCCTTCGACATGTCGGAGACGGCCATCTTCCTCAACGACAAGGACGACGGTCTGGGCGACATCCGCTCGGTCCTCAAGGAGGAAATGGGCAAGCACCACGCAGAGCACATCAACGACATGCTCACCGAGGACGTCACCACGCTTGCGGGCAACGACATTGAGTCGCTCGACCGCATCACCACGGGCAACAACTCGATGACCTCCGGTACGCACTACGACACCAGCGACGAGGACATCTACTCCATCGACCGTAGCGCCAACACGTGGTCCTTCGGTGAGGACTCTGCTGACTCAAGTTCCAACAACCGGACTCTGAGCCTCGACCACCTTGACGAGGTCTTCCGCCTCATCTGGGAGCGCGGTGGCAACCCCAAGGTCATGCTGACCGGGTACGACACCCTCATGCGCATCCAGCAACTCCTGCAGGCGCAGCAGCGCTTCATGGAAGAGAAGCGTGTGGTCCCCACCTACAACGGCGTCAAGGGTGTCCCCGGTATCGAAGCCGGATTCATCGTGGCGACCTACAACGGTGTCCCCATCATCCCCACCAAGGAAATGGCCAGCGACGGCATCAGCCGCATCTACATGCTGGACACGGACTACGTTTACTTCAGCACCGCCAAGCCGACTCAGTACTTCGAGTCCGGCATTGAGACGGGCGACCCCTTCGCCATCAACCGGCTCGGTCAGGAAGGCCTGTACCGCACCATGGGCGAAGTCTGGACCACCTTCTTCGGTGGACAGGGGAGCATCCGCGACCTCCAGTGAGGGGCGTGCTGAAGAGAACACATGGAGGAATGAATCATGGCAGCAACTACGCACAGGGGAATTACCTACACTGGCACCGGCACGTACACCCAAACGGTCAACTTTGACCTCGGTCTGCACGCTGGCTCTGACCAAGATGAAACGCAATGGCTTGACGGACAAGCGACCACCGGCTACCCCGGTAGTTTGGATGGGTTCCAAGCGACGAACACGCAAGTGGCCGAGCGTCACAGCCCACGTCTCATCAGCCTGACTTTGAGCACCGCTCTGGCTGAGGGCAACACCCTCACCCTGAGTGGGCAATGCAGCAAGATTTTGACGGCTGTCGCACAGCGCACTGACGCTACTGCGAACATCGGCATCGTCAAGACCAGCGACCTTGTCCTGACCTTCGACGTCGAGGCTACGGCCGACGGTACGACCGACGACACGTCCGGCGCTGAACTTCTGCTTGTGGTTGTCTGAGGTGAGCCTTCGTGCCCACCGTGACCTACATCGGCAGCCGGGTCTACCGGAAGAAGCCTGACGGCACCGGAAAACTCTGGCCACGCGGCGAACCCGTCGAGGTTTCGCAGGCGTATCTGGACGAGCACCGTGTCGCCATCTGCACCAACCCGACCGCATTCCTCGTTGAAGGCGACGAAGGCGTGACGGTGGACGAAGGCTCTGACGGCCTTCCTGACGCTGGCTGGACCAAGAAGGACATTACCGCATGGCTCGTTGAGCACGGTCAGACCGTTAGCGGCTACGCCACCAAGAGCAAACTGCTCGATGCGGTCGAAGGCGTCCTGAACCCTGCTCCGGCTCCTGAGCCTGAGGTTGAGGTTGAAGAGGCTCCAGAAGAGCCTGAGACTGAAGAAGGAGTTGAGGCTTGATGGCGATTGGATTTGATGAGCGCCCTACGATGATTGGAAACCTGATTGTCGTGACCGGGACGTGGGCAAACGGCGATACGTCGATTGACCTTTCCTCGTTCATGAGCGAGGTCCTGACTGCGACCGTCATCCCTTCGTCGGCGACCGAACAGGCCAACCCCGTCGGCATCGTCGGCTCAACGGTCCACTTCACTGAATCTGGCGGCGACGACGGTGTCTGGTTCGCCATCGGGAGGCGATGAATATGGCAGTTACGATTGACCCACGACCATCCTACTTTGGCGACCGCATGATTGTGACCGGCTCTTACGCCGCGTCCGATACTACGATTGAACTGGGCGACCTTCTCGTCAGTGTGGACATGGTCACGCTGACGCCGACTGCGGCTCCTACGGCCCTCTCATTTGCACCTTCGGCAACTGCGGCGAACATCACAGACGTCGTTCAACTCAACGGAACGACAGTAACGATTCACAACCGCGATGATGGCGCGTCTGGTGCAACTGTCGCCGGAAAGTTCTTCGCCATCGGTCGCCGCTCCTGAGGTGACTGAGTGTCCGACACCAAAGTGTTCGAGTTCAAGCCTTCCGATGCGAAGGAGACTGGGGCATCTGTGGCCGGCGGCGTCCAAAAGGTGCTGGACGACTACACCAACAGCAAGACCGTGGAGGGTATTACGTCCTACCTCATGCTTGGCAATCTTTACGTTGTGGTCGTCACCTCCTGATTCATAGGGGGTGTGCGAATGGACGACTTCGGTAGCCTCGGCCTCGACGACATCGAGCGGATGCAAAAGCGAGGCATTCGCCTCAACGAAGGCTACGGTGCTTCGGTCCGAACCAACGAGGACAAGCCCCTTGAGGGCGTTACCTTGAAGCAACGCAACCGCAACCGTGCAGCAGGGGACGTTCTCAACATCGGTTCTGGCACCCGCTGCAAGCACTGCGGGATGCTGTACTTCTGTTGGGTCGACACCTGTCGCACATGCGGGAAAGCCATGGACTTCAATCTGGGAGTGAAGCAGCACTGAGGTGAAAACATGCCTGTCGTCTTCAGTCCCGGTGAGCCAGAAACTCGTCCACTTGACCCCTCGGCGGTCGTCTACACGACGGGCAACAAGGTGGGCGAACTGCTCGGCATCGCGGCAGGAGAGCCTGTGGTTGCTGCTGCAAACTCAGCATCGACCGGTTTCTACATCACGGGTACGGATTTCCGTGAGCACGGCTTTGAAAGCGGCGATACCATCCTCGTTTTCAGCGACCTCGACCCATTGGGCACTGAGTTCACCATCACAACGCCCGTGGTAGAAGACGTCAGCGGAACGAAATACGTCAAGTTGCCCACCACCGTCAGCACCCATTCCAATTACACGACGACGGCCAACACGGAGATTCAGAACCTGACCATCTTCACCAATGGCAAAAGTCGCGGCGTCAAGAAGAGCATTGTCGAAGACCACATCCGCCGCATCCAAGACCGCATCGACAACTACACGCACAACGCGTGGAGGCCCTACCTCGTCGCAGCAGAGTACATCAACTTCGACACGTACAAGCCCTACAGGCGTCGATACTTCACGGATTACGTGGGCACAGCCCCCTTGCTCTTCCGAAACGTTCAGCAGATTCTGCGCATCGAACTCTGGCAAGGTGACGACTACCGCGAACTCTGCGGCGCAGAAGCACGCATCAAATTCAACGACGTGTCGAACCTTGCCTCAGCGAAGATTGTGATTTCGCCCGGCAACGGTAGCGCAGCGTTGCTTTCGCAGGGCACGGGCACGGGTCAATGGCGCGATGACTTCGACGCCACCACTGTGGCTCAGAACTTCGCTGACCTCATCAACAAGGAAGACCGCGTCAGCAAGACTGCTGTCGACTTTTCTCCCACGTTCACCCTTGAGGGCTCCACCTCAAACGTGGCCGTGCACAACGAGTTCTTGGCTACGGCCAACAGCGACTATGGGACTGGCGTGGTGAAACTCACCAGCATGCGTGCCGTCAAGGCGGGTGAGAAGTGCAGCATCGTTTCGACGTCTTCAGACATCACCATCGACCAAGCGCAACTCAACAAGGCCAACGTGACCAGCGTCGTTTCGACGACCGTCAACGTTGACTCAACCACCAACTTTGCTCCGACAGGAGTGTGCGTGAAGGGCGACACCGTCTTCCGGTACACCGGCACCACCGCGACATCTTTCACCGGATGCGTGGTTGTGACTGGAAGTGCTCTCAGCGACATCAGCGGGGAAATCACTCAGCACTCTTTGCTTCTCGATTTGCAGGGTGGCAGCGCCAGCGGAGACAACGCTCGCTTGCGAGACTGGTGGCTCGACCATCAGATGGGCATCATTTACTTCAACAACTCGTACCCCTTCTTCGAGTACAACGCCATTAAGGTGTCCTACATCTACGGAGAGCGGTATCTGGAGAAGGCGATTGAGGAGGCAGCCACCAAACTTGTGGCGAGCGAACTGCTGATGTCGGACGACCGAAGCGTGCTGATTCCCGAGGGGAGTCAGAACATTGACCTCGGCTCCAAGGCACAGTTGTTCCGTAGGGAGGCCATGGACATCCTCGCTCGCTACAAGGAAGTGGTGGTCTTCGCATGACGGCGACGTATAAGGAGCCGCTGCAGACGGTCATTGACCTGCTCAAGGCTGACCACAACGCTGTGACCAAGACAGGTTGGAACAGAGGCAACTCGGACAACGTAAAGCCCATCATTATCGACGTGGCCAGTGAAGGGCCTGAGCGCGGCAAGCGACTGGACCTGCAGCGTCACGACTACATCGTGTGCTACGAGACAGCCCTCAACGAAGAGGTCCCTGACCTCCTGTACAACTTCGTGACGACGCGCGTCAACATCACGGTGGACATGCGCACGTCCCGTGGGCGCTCTCGTCTGCGTAAGATGGAAGACGAGATGCGTCGCATCATTCACGTGTCGCGCAAGGGAGACGGAGTCAACTTCGACAGGATGATTCTGAAGACGCGCACAGACCTATCTGACCGCACGAAGAAGTTGTTCCGGCATACCTTCCAAGTCGAGGTCGTCATCCTTGCGGAGTTGATTCCGTGAGTTTTGGTGGTCACTTCAAGGGCGACGTCTCTGAGGTCACGATGGGCCACGAGACGGGCATCTTCATCGAGCACGGTCTGCCGCGCGAATGGACGTCTACCGACAACACTGACTTCACGACCATCACGTTCACTGGCACGACAACCGTCAGCGCCAGCAGCATCTTCGAGCCTTCCAAGCCTGTGCTCAAGGTGCCCATTGGCATGCTCATTGGTCAGAAGTTGACCTTCCACAACACCGGCACCGGAACTGGTGCGTATGGCTCACACTACGCGACTGCGTTCCAAAGTCGCATCTTCACCATCGTAGACCACACGTTTGAGTCGAACGCGACCGTCATCAAGGTCGTACCGGCGCTCCAGAACATCGGTAGCGGTCTGAACAGTGCGACAGGGGATGCGATGTTCATCCACTCTCTCGGCATGCCGACGTTGCAGGGCGACGGCAACAACGTGCAGAACACGGCTGCGGCCAGTTCCAAGGAAGTCAGTCTCATCGACCAGTTCGTCGGTCTGGCCAGTTTCATGACGTTGCCCGACACAACGGTCGACTTGCACTCGTACCACGTCATCGGTCTCGGTCGACAGGTTGCTGTTCAGCAGACAGGCAAGGTGCATCACAGCGGCGGCGCCATTGAACTGCCGATGCACAGCGCCAAGTGGCTCTACTATAGCCTTGGACGCGAGGTCGTCAGCAAAGACAAGTGCGGCACACGTGCGCATGCCGCCAGCCCAGTGCCAACCATTTACGCCAACATCTCGCCGGGCCAGACCTACCTCGACGTGACCAGCAGTCAGAGCGGTAGCGTTCGCTTTGGCTCAAGCACAGATGCTGCCGTCGGCGACTACGTTCTCATCAAGGACACGACACTCACCCCTACGACCACGTACAAGACCCCAGAAACTGGAAGCACGCAGTATTGGCCCAACGAATCAAGCAGTTCCTCTTTGTCCAGTGACGCCGTTCACTTCGAGTGGGCTGAGACCAGCGAGTGTCGCCGAATCTCCGCCATCGAATCGCTCGGCAGCAGCCGCTTCCGACTCTACGTCGATGACCCGTGGCAATTCGCGCACACGACGTCCGACACCATCGAACTGCGTGAGTACGAAGATGACCTCGGCAACAACAGCCCGAACGTCACTGACGACGTCAAGGACATTCGCAACCCAGTACACCGCCTCCTGTTTTCCTCAGACACCATCCCGTCGTTCTGCATGGAGCATAGCGTACGCACGCGCGACCTTGGTTCGTTCAACGCGACTGGTGAGTCAACGACGGCTCCGGGGAGTACGGGCGACAGCAAGCAGTTGACGCGTGTGTTCCGTGGCTGCAAGGTGGTCGAGTGGGAAATCAGCAGCACAGTCGATGCGGAACTCAAGTACCGTTGCGTCTTTGATGCGCTGTCCACCTACACGGACACCGGGCGCCTCGAATCATCGAACAAGGGTGACCGCTACACTGCGCACCGCATGTTCCAGAACACAGCGGACACCAAGAAGAACCGTAAAGTGGCTGGCATTCCGAAGAACGGCGAGAAGCCCTTCATGTTCTACAACGGCACCATCTCGATGTTCGACCAGAACATGACCTACATCAGCGCGTTCGAGTTGCGAGGTAAGACGGGCGTTGAACTGTTTCACACCATCCAAAGCAACCCTGTTGCCGAGTCCGTCGATTCGTCCACGTCGCTGAGCCTGAAGCAGGTGCCATACGGCGGCACTCGGAACGCCTCGGTCATTCGTGAGGGGCGCGAAGAGTTTGAGATGGAAGTGACGATTGCGCTTGAGGATGCGACGCTGATTCATGAAATCCGCACGCACACTCAGCGAGGTGGGACGGTGGGGTCGACCGGGGGCACCATCATGCTCAACTTCACCAAGCAGGTGTCCAGTGGCGGCTCAGGCGAATCGCCCAACCTCCGCATCGTCATCGACGATTACTTGATTACCGCCCTCCCCGTCCCAGTACCTGACGACAAGGGGCTACTGTTCACCACTCTGAAACTGAAGCCTCAGAACATCAAGGTCATGAGCACCGACGCCGACTACCACCTGTGAGGGATTCAGATGCCAATGCGACACTGGATTTCCCTTCACCCATCGGCGACTTTCATTCCAGCGGTCCTTGAGGCCGAAGAAGAAGAAGAGGGCGGAGAGTACCTCTTCGACCCAGAAGCCGGGAGGGCCAGCGACGACCCGTTCGCCCATCTGCATCTGGAGGATGCCCCCTCGACAGAGGCGGTTTCCGACGCGAGTGTGAGTGAGTATGCCACCGAAGAAGAGTGAGATTGAAATCAATGGAAAGCAATACATCGTCGAAGCGAAGGAATTGACCTTCTTTGATGTACAGGCTGTCGCCCCTGTTCTCGCCGGCGGCTCGCTCGATTTCTCAGATTACTGGCGCTATGCTTTCGCTCGATGGCTTGATTTTCACGGCGATGACGAGCGTCCAGACACCAACAGCGTCAGCCCCGAAGTCGGTCAGCAACTCGCCTCTATGCTTCCCGAGCCATCCAAGGTCATGGAGTGGTTGGTTTTTCGGGAAGCGAAGTCGGCCGCATCAAACACTTCGTTCACGGGCGGAGCGTGGTCGACCGACTTCGCTACCAACGAGAAGGGATGGAGTACCTTCTGATGACGCATTACCGGATGACCCTACAGGACGTGAGAGCACTGAGCATCAACGACGCCAAGCAGTTGCTCTACTGGGCACAGGCCATGCAAGGCGAAGAGCAGGCTGTTCAAGAAGCAGTCTACTTGGGGTATGACGTTATCCCAGAACTGGAGTGAATCACATGGACGGCAACATTGACCCCCGCTCTGTCGAAGCGATGGAGAAGTTCCGAGAGTACAGCAAGGGCGCCAAGGACAACATGCAGGCGCTTCAGCAGCAAATGGACCGCTTTACCAAGTCCATGGCCATGACCAAGGCTGAGACGCGTGACCTGACTGAATCGCTTCGCACAATGGGCAACATGCCTGCGCTTCAGCAAACGGCAGGCGCCTCACCTGTAGGCGCTGCGGCTGGCGCTGCAGCGGCTGCTTCTCCTACTACCAACGTCACGGTCAACCTGAACATTGACGTCAGTGGCGTCACGGACAAGACCGACAAGCGAGCGCTGGCCAGAGAGATTGGCGCCATGGTCACCAAGGAATTGCGTGCAAAGATGGGCGGCTCGCTGACGCAGAGCGGCTTCAACAGGAGTGGCTGACGTGGTTGACGCGGGAGAGCGGTTCCCCATTCGCCTCGTACAAGAGGACGGCGGTACCATCTCCCTCGATGCGACCAGTGTCGACATTCTCGTCGAACGTCAGCAGAGTAACTTCGGCATCCCCTTCTTTGATGCCCGTAAGATGGGTATTGACCTCAACCAATCGCAAGTCTCCATTGAAGTGCAAGGCGTTTTCACCGATGACCTCGGACAAGAGCAGACCGCGAAGGCGGTCGCTACGCTTGACTTCTACCAGCCTCAGCAGTTGCTGACGTGGGGGCAGCCTTTCGGAGGTGCGACAGGCGGCGTGAACGCCAGCCCGGTGTCCTCTCAGTTCAACCTCGCCAACTCAATTGGCGGCTCTGGGACGGCCGGTATCGGTGGCACCATCGGTAACTCGGGAGGCTTCAGCGGCGGCATCGGTGGCTCATTCGGAGGTCCGCCAATGACGCCTCGTGACCTCGGCAACTACATTCTGCAATACTGGAATGAGAAGTACATAGACTTCCCAGTGGCCTATTGGGTTGAAAACACCATTCGACTTGAGAACCCCGTGCAGACAGGTCTTCAGGTGTGGCTCAAGGCCGACTCGCTCACCACGCTCAGTGATGGCGATGTTGTCGATACGTGGACTGAGAGCAGCGCTGGTCGAAACGCTACGGCGTCGGGCTCTCAGAGACCGGTATTCAGAGACGCAGGTCCACGACCCTTCGTCCAGTTTGACGGTAGCGATGACCGCATGACGGTGTCCAACAGCGCGTTCTTCAACTCAGAAGAGTTCACCATCTTCACGGTGTTCAAGCCTGACGTGGGAGCCAACGAGAACACTGTAGTCGACACGAACAACGGTTACCGGGTCGTGGCCGACATGGACGATACACGAGCAAAGGTCTACTGGTACAACGGTAGTTCGAGCATCAACGCAACCAGTAGCACCTCTTCTGTGAAGTTGACGGGGCTCAGCCTTGTCGGCTACACTATGGAGGACACTGGTTCGGATGCACAATCTGACCAAGTCAAAGTCTACGTGAACGGTAAGTTGGAAGCCACGACCAGCAGCACAACGTATCAGCCAAGCGGGACAGACCTGTTCATCGGCGCCACCTCTACTCCGAACGACTACTTCAACGGTGGCATCTACGAAGTGCTCTACTATAACCGCGTGTTGACTCAGACCGAGCGCGAAGAAGTCGAGGGCTACCTGTCTCGCAAGTACAACATCTATCTCCCGACACATCACCCATACAGCGACATGCGGTACAACTTCGATAGAACTCACGTGCGTGTCGGCTTCGATAAGGACATGGTGTCCAGTAAGCAAGAGCCGTATGGCTTCCTGAACAGGCGGAGGAGCACTGGTCTTAGCGTCACAGTCGTAAGCGGGAACACGCTCACGCTTAACGGCGACCCACGCGAATGGTTTGAGTTGGCCGAATCTGACCGGGAATACTTCGTGTCTTTTTCAGGAAGCAATGGCTCTGTCCGCCTTACCTCTACGCTGAGTCTTTTTCAAGCAAAGGTGGTTTCGACCACGTCTAATTCGGTCACCATTGAGCCGGTCGTGGGTGGCTATACGGTCGCCGTCAATGACGTCATCTACATCCAGCCGGTGGACTATCGGACCACCGACCTAAGAGGTAGCCTCACCGAGCCCGTCATCATCATCCCCATCAAGAACGCCGACACGTTCGACGAGGCTGCTCTTCCTGAGAAAGCCGTTGGACCCGAGTTCCCAGCACACGCAAATGGTACCGCGAGAGACACAGGTGGAGGAATCGCACGTACCGACGAATACATCACTTACCTGCTGTCGAAGGCCTTGACCAACTCTGATTTCAATCTCAATCGCGCCGTCAACGCCGCAGGAGACAAGACCATGGACAAGGTGTTCACGACGTCCATCGGCCAATCCTACAGCGAGCACAACTCTCGACTGACCATTACGCAGGTCTTTGCTTCGTCACTGGGTCGTCTTTCGGACAGCATCAACACAACGCTGGGCGTCAGCCAGATGCCCGTGACTGAGGGCTTCTCAGGCGGACGTAGCGGCAAGCGCGTGAAAAGTGCAGGCGACAAAGCACAAGACGTTCTCGGCATCTTGGCCAACAGCAACAATTTCAGCACCATCAGCGGTTTCAATGAGGTGGTGCAGAAACTCAATGTTGGACTGGACTTTCTCCAGTCTCAAATCTACGCTTCACAAGGTCCGAGCGACTACATCACTGGTATTCAGATTCCCTACAGCACATCTGTTACGAAGGGCAAGAACGCACTCGACGCTGAGGTAGCCCAGCGCAACTTCTTCCTGACGACGGAAGGAGGCACTGCTGGCAAGTTGTCCAGCGTCAATGACGTTCACGCTTCTCGCACGTTCGCACCGGGCTTCCATGGCCATCTGAAAAACGGCATCAGTGGGTTGGTCGCTGGCTTTACGGTCAACAGGGATGCCGAGATGAAAGCCTACGAGTTCACACTCGTCTTCATGCCCGCCGACATCATTCTCTGAGGTGAAATTATGGCCATTCCAATCCGACTTCTCGCTGGCGTGAACAGCGAAATTCAGGTGGATTTGAATGCTCAGAGCATCGACATCGGAGTCAATCGAAACATCAGCGCCTTTCCCACACCTAACAACGTGCTGAAGCGCTTTGCCGTCGACACGAACGTCCCTCGCATTACCATCGAAGTCGATGGCATACTCGACGATGATGCAGGCATCGACACACATACTGGTGGACAGCGGACTATACCAACGCGCATGCTCTTCAACTTCGGTAGCATGTTGCCGACAGAACCTCATTCACCGTTCAGACCAGTCAGGGCTCACGGACCTCTCTTCCAACAGACTTCTGTTGCCGGTACAGGAAATTTCAGCGTCGACATCAATCGAGTGATTTACCCGGAAATGACGGTCAGCACAGACGTTTTGAAAGGCTCATCTGCTCAACTTTTGAACCTGAACACGTCGGGATTCAGATACGGTGTATCTGCACCAATTCAGATGAATCTCAAATTTTCAGGCGCTCATTCAGCAGGTGCAACAGGTGCCTTGACTGTCGCATCCACACTCAAGGTGCAAGGCTCTGCGCTATCAATCTCTGATGACCCCGATTCGCTGGGGGCATCTTCTTTGCTGAACATTGGAGACCGCGTCGTCAAATCCGACGGCACACTTCTTGGACTCGTCTCGGCGCTGACGTCGACGACCATCACGTTCACTTCGGCCTTGCCAAACGCAATCTCTGCTAACGATGAGGTGTTCGTCACACCTAAGTGCTTCAACTCTCGCAATGAGTTTGTTGGCTACGTCAGTAACTTGGTGCTCGGCTCTGACTTTTTGTTCGACATCACGCTGAGTGAAAACGCGCTTGTTGACGTTCTTGCGGGAGACACCATCACCATCAACCAGAGTGATGATGCCATCGTCAGCAGGTTGCACGAAAGGTCCATCAAACTCGTTCCAAACTACTGGTTGGAAGACAGCACCCGCAATCCTAAGGGCAGCCTTACCTTTAGCGACAGCAATTTCCCCTCTGGTCGAAATATCGGCATCCGGCTGAAGTTCAATGCGAACAAGACTCCACCACTGTTAGGGGGTGGTGACCAGCCAAGCGTTCTCCACACTGCGACTGGTGTGAGCCGTACAGCCTTTACAGGAGATGCCTCGAACTATGATGCGGTCATTGACGTACCCATCGGCGGCCTTACGGACACTGCTAACACCAACCCAGCCGTGTTGATGGCGCAGATTGTCCAAGATGCCTTGACCAACGCTGCTGTTACGTCAGCCAACATCAGCAACGTCATACTGGCACCGAGCAACGACAAAACGCTGACTGATGTGTTCACTGTTACACGACAAGGAGCGCTGGTTCTTATCGAACAGAAGTACCAGCCTGACTTACCCACTGAACACCCTCCGACTATGGACCGCTTACTGGAAGCGAGTTTTTCTCCCGAAGTGTTCATGTCTTCCACGCAATTCGATTCGGCTGCAAAGAAGTCCGCAGGGGACAAGGCACAAGACCTGATAGGTCTCGTTTCTAACGCAGGTCGACATTCCGACCTTTTCCGTGGCGTACAGATTCCCTACGACAGCCTCATCACCAGTTCCGGGGTGACTGGAGTTGCTCGGAACTTCTTCTTGACGTTTGGAAACGTCCCTGCATCAGAAAAGGGTTCGCTCGCCAACGAGCGGGCAGCCTCACTTCCCATGCAGGGCTTACTCTTGGATGACTTCGCTGGAGGTAACAAGGCCGATGAGGGGGCCAGAGAGGGTGGCTTGCTGAGTCGCTTTGTGGACAGGGCGGGAGATTTAGGAGACGACATTCAGTCGTTGACTGGTTTTCTTGTCGACAACGTGCAGTCGCTCTGGGTCACGCTTGACCGCAGCATCTCGCGGGGGAACGATGGCGGCATTCGGATTATTCCAGAGAAGGTTCATGTGCGATATGATGCTGGCAAGAACTACTACACGTTCAACATGGTGCTTGTCGCCACCGATTTCGTGCTGGGGGTGTGAAGATGACGCTGACCATTGACCCCGGATTCGGCTTGCGCTTCAACGGCGTGAGCGACAGTGTTCTGGTGCCAGTGAATCAGAACTTTGTTCACGGCCTTCAGCAAGAAGAGCGCAAGACTTTGCCGAACGCGCTGTCGGCGTTCACGCTCGAAGCGTGGTTTATCCCTGATTCGGGCGGCGTGGTCTTTGAGCAAGAGAACGTCATGCGACTTACCGTTGGTAGTCCCAGCAGCCCTGCTCCTGCGACGTTTGAGATTAGGCTACGCAATCAAGCCAGTGGAAGGGACGCCGTGTTTTCATTGTCCACGGCCAAGCCGGTTACCAAAGCCAACGGCCGGCTTGCCTACTGGGACGGGGTGCTGTTCCCACACAGCGACGAAGTCAACAGCGCCTACCTCGCTACTGACGTTGAACGCGATGACGTCACTGCGTTCAGCGAAGGGCACAGAGAGTTGCTCAACGTCACTGCGATGTTCGATGGGCGCATCCTCAGCCTGCTGGTCAACGGCGACTTGGCGGTGTCGAAGACGCTTGATGAGCCTCACGAGTTGGTGCCGCAGCAGAACAGCATGTATCTTGGCGGCCGTGGAGGAGACTTCAGAGGGACGCTGGAAGCCGTCCACTGGTCCAGCGGAGCGATGCCTTCCGGTCACCAGCAGTACGCCCCGGTCAAGAGCGACAACACACTTGGCCTGTGGCGCTTTGAAGAGCCGGTCAGCCCGATTACGACCATCACCACCTCACCGTCAATCTCAGCATCAACCAGCGCCAGTTCGAGCATCAACATTGGCGCAGCAGCAGCGCAGACTTTGGTCGACGAACTGAGCGGTCAAAGCGGTCTGACGTCTCTGGACTTTACAGCCAGCCCGTACAGCGGCGGTTCGTACAAGGTCAAGGTCTACTCCGCCTCCTCCTCTTCGGACGTTTCCATCCCAAAGGTGCCATACAACATCTTGGTCAACCCGCTGGCCTACAGTCAGACAACAGGGAAGCCGACGAACAAGGCACCTGAGCGTTTGCGCCTGATGGCGATTGATGCCAGTGCGGGAACTATCACCGTCGAGTCCATCCACCTCGACTTCGCGTCCAACGCCAGCACTGGTCGCCGCGGAGCACTCATGGCTCACGACGCAGGTCGCTTCGTCATCATTACTGGCGACTGCATTATCGACACAGGTGAGGGCAACGAGTTCCAGCCTTACGGTAGCGGCACGCAGTTCTCCCAACGACAGAGTCAGGTCATCATTGACGAAAGTGACTTCGAGCACAGCGGCATCATGTTCTCTCAGAGCATGGCGATTGACGACCATGAGTACAACAAGTTCTCTGCCAGCACAACCAACATGGGTTCCAAGTTTGTCGCGGGGCACAGTGGAAGGCATACGCTCAACCATGTGGTCAGTCATCCGTTCATGGGCACGCTGCCACCTACCAGCACCCACGAAGTCGAGAAGAAGTTGGACATCAGCAGCGATGTGATTTCGGCTTCCTTCCCCAGCCAGTTCTCAGACATCCGTTCGACGGTCCCGATGAACAGCGTCGTGTCCTCTTTCGACACGCACGGACCAATGCTCGTTCAGTCAGCAACCGCCACAGGTCTGGTGAGCAACATTGTTGAGAACGGCATGTCCGACATTGCAGACTCAAAGCGCGGGATTCTTGCGATTGGTGGGCCAAAGTTTGACCCGACACCATTCATGCTCAAGGCGGTTTCCGGTAACCAAGAGGTCGGCGACATCAAATTCATGGTACCCTCGTCTGAGGCCCGCATTGCCACGCTTTCTGTACCCCGCCTACGGTCGTACAATTACGCCCCCTTCGTGCAGATTCACTACGACGCCATTGACTTCGACGGCTCTCAATTTACTGTGGGGGCTACGAGTCGACTGACCACAGGTATCAGCGGAGCGAACAAGGTCTTGACGGTTCAAAGCGTCAAGTCGTTTGGGTATGACGGGCAGACCATCTTAGCGTCAGACATCAGCATTGGCGGCGTCGCTGCTTCTGCGACAGCAGGCGTCACTGCAGTCATCAATCATTCAGCGAAAACGCTCACGCTTTCAGCAGCGGCGCAGTCCAGTTTCGTCACGTTGGCTGTGACCGGCGCCATCGTGCAAAAGACAGACAACTCTCCAAAGTTGATGGTGACCAAAGCGTTGCCTGACGTCGCTACAGAGTTGGCAAGTGGCTACTCGATTCTTGACCTCATCCGCGACTCTGTGGGTGTTGGAGACTTGGAACTCGTTGCACCCGGCGGCATCATCGAGTTTGAGACCCCGGACATGTTTGTGTTCGAGGACGGCGAACTGGAGGGTGAGCATGCGGAAGGCACCGTGGCAGAGAGCGTTCTGGACCGCTCTCTTTGCCCGGAGAACTACTTGCCCCTGACGTCCAGTGACCCTGTGCAGACCACGCCACAAGCCATTTCTGTTGCCAACGCCGACCTGCAATCGCGCGGCTCTATCTTCCATCGGGTGCTGGTTCGTGCAGACGAAACCGACAGTACTGGCTTCGAGGACACGGGTGGCGTCAGCGTCAGGAAAGCGACCAACGGTGCTCGCCCTCGCACGGGTGTCCGCATCAACAACGGCTCAGGTTACTCCTCCTCGACGTCCTCTGCTATGACCGTTGATGGTGTAGATGCGACCACAGTCATCGCCGTCAACGACATTCTGTACAAGTCAAACGGCAAGAACTTGGGTAAAGTCACCGCCGTCACGTCCACCTCCGTGACGATTGGCGGCGGCACCAGTGACGCTTTGGTCGACAACGATGAACTGTTCACTCAACCGCAGATGGTTGGACGCGGCACCGTCAATCAAAGTTCGTGCGTACACGAGTTCTTCGACATCATTGAGCATACGTCCAAGGGGAAGAAGACTCAACTCGTCATTCAGCCAAGTGACCGTGCGCGGATTAACATGCTGAACAAGATGTTGACCGGCACCAACAGCAGCAACACAGTGACCATTGAGAGTCTCGTTTCTCGGGGCCGTGTCGTTTCCTTTGCAGACGATGCAGATGGCCACACCGTCATGCGCGCCCACGGCATGGTTGGTGACCTTGCATCGTCTAACGTGAACGTCAAAGGCTCAGCCGCACCTGACTCGCACATCGTTAAGGAAATCATGCCGGGGGCACCGGTCGTCACCATGATGCTTGGGGGCGGCGGTCAAGGTGCGGTCAATACCAAGGAGACATGGGACCCCAGTCCACTGGGTCGCCTTGCTTGGAACACACGGCGTGACTGCCAAGCCGTGGTCAGTTCAACGAGCAGCACNACTGTCGTGGTGCTTCCTCTCAACAACAAGGCAGATGACCTGCAATCATGGGGAACCTATTGCTTCCCGAAGGTCGGCCGTATCTACCTTGAATTGGAAACCAACCAAGGCGAGCAGCCCGAGTTTGCCAGCGCTGAGTACGCCAGNAAANNCGGGACNACGTTCACNTTNGCTTCTGGNACNGGNCACCTTGGAACNGGGAAGTTCGTCCTTGCAGACGGGTCTGAAGCCGATTCGCTGGCAGCGTGGATTACAGCGACGTCGATTGGCGCAGGTAGCGTCATCCATCTCGACGACAAGTTCAGCGAGGAAACCATGTGCAACGATGGAACGACCATCAACGACAGGTTGTTCCAGACCCTCGATACGGTCCAGCACGATTACCAGTTGGGNACGCAGTANGCNAGCACACGNGCACTGGTCGAGATTCCGCTCTTTGAGGACTTCTTCTTCGACAACGCAGAGCGCGGCATCTTCCCCGGTCCAGACAACAGCATGAAGTTGCACATCGACGCGACGCATACGGCCCACTCTTGGAACCCCAGCCCGGTCGGCCGTCGACCAGAGGCTGTCGCTCCCCGCGACCCTGAACTCTTTGGCCCGTTCTCCTACACGGTGCAGAACCAGAGTCACCGTAGCGGAACCAAGGTCACGCGCCCATACGACTCGGGCAACTCCCGCGTGTATGTCGAAGACGCCAACCTCTTCCCGATTCCGTCTGCACCACCGGTCGAGGTTGCTGAACTGGGTGGTAGCGCTCGCTATCGACGCGCTTTCCTCGCCAGCGGCGAGTGGGTCACCTACAGCGCTCGGGACACCACGAACCACTACCTGACGGTCGTCGACAGCGGTGATGACCACGCGTTCAGTGAGCACTTCTTGCGCGACATCAAGGTGGGCGCACACATCTTCCCGTCTCCGGGCTATCAAGACATGTCCTACTCAGGNATNGCGGANAACCCGAGCCTCATCAGCGCTGGCTATGAGAACCGCCGCTCGTTCTACTTCGACCGCGCCAACGTGATGACGCAGGGCGGCAACGTCGACTACGGTCTGCGACAATACGTGAGCGCCATTGAATTGCGGGCTGGGCCGAAGTCCAATCCACATCTGCCCCGCATCGTCAGCCAAAGGCCACGCGCCAAGGCTGTGTCTGTGACCGGTAGCCCTGCGACCTCAATCACGCTCGATGATGCGTCACTGTTCCCCATCGCAAGCCCCGATTCCAACTACAAGTTCCGGGTCGGTTGGAAAGATGCTGGTGGAACGACGTACCGCGGTTTCTACGACAATCGCGTAGGCAACGTACTGACCATCGCCAGTTCAGACTCAGGCTTTACCCCGTCTGTCGGAGACGAGATTTTCGTTGAGGACCTGCACGCGACTGCCTCCACCACGTTCCCTCAAACGCTGGAGACCTTCCTCAACCGCGCGTGGGCACACCCCTTCTGTGGCGGTGGCCTGCGACAAGGCGACACCGTCTGGATGAACATGCACTACACCAACCCTCACGCCATCGAGGGACTGTTCTGCAAGAGTCGCGGTACACTCAACGAGGCAGAGGTTTGGGCTGGCTTCAACGGCGGCGTCTCTGGCCCTAACGCCAGTCCGCGCGACAGCATCCCGATGGAGAACTTCCTGATTGGGAACACGTGCACTGAGACGGCGCAAAACCTCGTGCAGCACATCAACAAGACGATTGAACTGAACTACGAGGCGCTGAAGACGTCTGCTACCGCGCCGGTGGTCGCTTACCTCGACCCCTACCAGTGCACGGAAGACTTCGCCCGCATCCTTCTCTATGACGTAGCGCATGACCGTGAGTTCATCGCATTCCAAGACCTGCACATGCAGGTGCAGACCAGCCCTGCTGCTTCGACCATCGGCAACGAAACGTCGACGCTGAAGGCTGTCCATAGTGACCCGACATCTGCCTCTGGTCTGGACGTGGCCGCAGGCTTCCCTTCACAGAACAAGCGGATTGTGTCGACTCAGAAGTCTGAGTTCATCGAGTCAGCATATGCGCACAACAGTGACTGGAACGAAAGCGTGACTGACGGACTGTCTACGCACTACGTCGGCGGCGTCGATGACTTGGCTACCGACGGATTCTCTGACCGGACAAACAACGCCGCAGTCAAAACGGCCGCAGATGATGCGCTGGCCAAGCATCAGGAGATTGATGCGAACACGCGAGAGCGGTCTACGTTCTTCGATACACCCGACGGGACGCGCGTCATCCCAGCCTTCCTCGGCATGAAAGGCATTCGTGCGGGCACGCTTGACCTGACCAGCCATGACGAAGCGCGTCTGAAATACCTCGACCACTGGACGAAGATGGACTTTGTTCGGCGCTTGACGGTTGACTTGGGCGAGGTGGCTTTGCGCGAAGGTGTGACCAACATTGAGTCGGCAGCCCTCGAAGTCGTTCGTCTCATCAACCAAGCCGGTGCGAAGAACGGCAAGACGCATGCTCGGCGGCCCAGTGACCAGTTCCTCGGTGAAAGCGACAAGTTCGACCTTGCCAGCCCCGGTCCAAAGAGCAGCGCCTACGGCACAAACATTGACCCCTCAGCGACGCATCTGCACGCAGACTTTGCAGCGACAGCGTCTACGCACGACCCCTCGCCGTTCTGGGACCCCTCCAAGGCGTTCTCCAGTCACGACCGTGGAACGCACATGGGGTACGTGCGCGCTCACCTTGGGCGCGTCGTGTTGGACTCAGACGGACGACCGGGTTTCTCGGTCATCATTCACTCGACCGTGCCCGGTGCAGCCGGTCGCAACTTCTGCACGTGGCTGGACAGCAGCAAGGCTCAGAGTCCGTATCGACCGCAGTTCCTCATTGGGCATGGTGGCCGATTCCGCAACTACTGGTGCCAGCCTGACGAGGTCACTGGCGAAAACATGCACCCTGCACCAATGCCCATCAATCGCTTCGGTCGACCCTTCGCGCCCATCACGACGCTCAAGGAGCATCTGCCACCAGAGAATCCAAGCGACGCTCTGCTGAACAACCTCGACTTTGGACCAGACCGCGTCGACAGCGCTACCGCACTGACGGATGCTTCGCGTGAAGGCGGTAGTGGTCGCAACTCCAACACTGCACTCAATGAGTCATTCGAGACAAAGAGTCCGGCTTCGGTGCTTGTGGACGGGCTTCGCGTGGGCACACAGGCCCAAGCCCGCATCAACTTTGGCGGCCTGACGCAAGCCGGTATTCCCGGTTGGGCGCCTGACGTGGGCAAGTGGGGCTTCGGCAACGACGGCACTGAGCCGAATCTGCAGTCGCGCTACGGCACAGCATCCAACATCGCTGACGCCATGACGGTGACCACCGAGGGCAGCGCCGACGGCTACATTCCCCAAGAAGACCTCAAGGCCGAGAACATCGGCAAGTCGCCGCTTTACGGCCTACGATTCGTCGACCACCGTGGCGACAACCACACCATCCGCTTCGTCTACCGACAGAGCGGGCAGAACTTCGCCAGCGACAACACGTACCTGCCGCCCACGCTCGACGAAGAGATTCTCATCCATTTCGATGACCGCGACGTGTCGCAAGGTGGCTTCACCGTCGGCGCACACATGGTGGGCACAGGCGAAGTGTGCGGCGAAAAGACAGGCGGCACCGCCAAGAAGTTCAAGGGTAATCTCTGGAACAACTACCCCTCGCCAATCGTCGGTGCGAAGGCGACGACGTCGCTGTCCTCTGGGACCATGACCATCACGCTTGGAGCGTCCTACGACACCAGCGCCCCTGCTGTTCTCCAAACCCACCCCGACCTCCTCGGCTACCTCGGATTCCCCGAGAGCGGCATGTTCCAGTTGTCCAAGGCCTCCAGTGGGGCGCAAGGACTCACGTTCTACTACACCAGTCGAACGCACAATGGTTACGCTGGACCGCACAAGTTCTTCGGCGTCATTGGCGGCTCGTCCAGTCACAGCAACGGCGACTGGTATCTGAGTCCACGCATCAACTTCACCTGCCTCCTGACTGACGAGGTCATGGCCGCAGCAGTTGAGCACGCCATCAGCGGTACGACTGAGACGTTCGACTGTCGAAACATGTTCGCGCCGGATGGTCGCACACTGGGTGAGTGGGGCGTCAGCGCAGACGCCATTCACGTCGTTGCCCGGAACACCGACAGGGTACGACTCGGACGCTTGTTCGACGTGCGACGAACCAAAGACTTCGGTCTGATGGATGGGGCTGCGACCGACGCGGTCGTGTCGACCAAACACACTGGTGGACTCAGCAACGCTGAAGTTGACGCAGGGACGCGGCTCGATGTCGGCTACATCCCTGAGACCGTTCTTCACATCACGACGAAGTATCGTGGCTCGAATGCGAACACGGCAACGCCTGTGCTCGTCGACAGTCAGAACAACGTCGTAGACGTCACGACATGGCAGCGTAATCTGCGCGGCGAGAACTTCATTGACGTGCCCGGTGACCTCATCATTCCACGCGTTGATTCGCCCGTCATCGAGGTCCTTTCCTTCAACGGCGGAGCCGGAGGCGCACTTTCCACTATCGAAATCGATTCGAGTGAGTCACTCGCGCTTTTGGGCAAACTTGCCTCTGACGATACGGACACGTGGGGAGAGCCGCTTATCGTGTGGTACAGCACCACCGAATACGCCGAAGTGCGCAGCAAGCCCGGCACCAGTAGCGTCACTCAATTGGACGTGGTGACTCACTCAGCCAACTTTGCAGTGGTGGCCGGAGACACGTTGTTCAAGGGCACGACGCGTGCATCCGACGCTGTTCGTACAGATGGCGTGCGCCGAGCCGGCAGCAAGAACGCGAGCCCCTTCCTGTACTTCCGTGGCGGGCGCGACAGCCCCGACCACTGGGTGCCGCTCTACTTCGGCGGCGGCTTCTCTGGTGCAGTGGTCGACATCAACGACGGCACGCAGAACGACTACGCTGACTTCTACACTCATCCCTACGCCTCTGGTCCGACAGGCTCGGCGGGCTTCCAAAACATCGGCGAGATGGCTGGCTCCTACGCGCTCATCGACACGAACGCAATGCTCGCCATGTTCCCCGGCACGCCATATCTTGACCAGCACCGCGGACAGAACCACCCGCCATTCTTCAACCAAGATGCACTGCTGTCCTACGACATGGCCAAAGGCGCCAATACCAAGGCAACAGGGCTGACCTACACCGACGGCAGCCGTAGCGTTGCCGTCAACGTCCCGACACCGCTCATCCTTCGCTTTGCACATCCTCACGCACGTTACAGTGCGACAGGCGATTCTGACGACCAAACCATCTACATGATTTTCGGACCGGGTCAGGCGTTCCCTCACAACACAGCCGCGCACGAGCCACAGGGTGCGAACATCGTGACGGCTGGGAACGGCTACAGTGCAGTGCCCATCTACATTGGCGGTGACGCGGCCAAAGACTCGTTCCTTCCAAACCAGTTGGCCAACGGTGATGCGACAGAGCATTCGGGTTTGAACAGGACCAGCAGCGCCGCTGCTCACCTGCCGATGACGACGTTCTTCCAACAGAACAACACGCGGGGCTTCAACTACCCGATGAACTGGCAGCCGACAAAGGGCTTCCCGAACACCAACGCTTCTGGTACAAAGACGTACTCGCAGTCGCTCGCCAAGGCGTTCTACTTCGAGGGTTCGACCGCCAACACCGCAAACCTTCCCAAGCACTACCACCCGTTCAACCACGTCTTCTCAGACATCAGCGGTAACTCGATTCAGAGCAGCAGTCACTCTTCAACGCGCAAGTCGTCGGTCATCTGGCACATGGACGGCGGCTATCACCCCGGAGGCCACTTCCTTGATGACCACGTGTCCAAGAACCCGAAGAACCCGGTGGCCAGCGCTCGCATCTCTACTGGAAGCGGTAACAAGCACAACGGCACGTCATTCCGCCCAGCAGGTCTGCTGGCTAAGGCATATCGCTCATTCTACGCATCGGCGGGGTCTGAGGGCGACCAAGCCGTCGATGCGAACGTCGTCATCGTCGACGCGACGCGTTGCCAGAACGCAGAAGAACTGGGCGCAGTGCTCAGTGGAGCCATCAACACGTTCCCCGGCAATGACCCGTTGAAGGCCATTGGTGGCACGTTTATGCCGAGCATGCAGAACGCACACAACCAAGACCGCTACGGTTGGGTCGAGTTGCCGGTCGTGTCCTACACCGCAGAGAGCGGAGGCACAGCGGCATCGCTGGTCGTCACAAGTACAGCGACAACGTACCCCGACTACGGCTGGCTTCGTGTATCTGACGGCGCTTCTGCGGGCTATGCGCCCTACTTTTCCTACAGCGTGAGTGCACCCAATGCGACGTTCACTTTGGGAGAAAGCCCCGTTTCAGCCACACCAAGTGCAATTGCACTTACGTCCGGCGGTGGCGGCTATGCCCCTCCCGGTGGGACAGTGGTTTTCCCAACCAGCGGAGGAAGTGGTACCGGGCTCATGGTGAATGCGACCATCGACGGTTCAGGGGTTATCACGGGCATCAGCATCAATTCACCGGGGAGTGGATATAAGGCGACAGACACCGGTCTCACCATCCCCGGCGGTGGACCAGCAGCAACGCTCAACATCACTGGCGTCACGTCGACAACGAACATCGTCAACATCACCAACAATCAGAATCTGGCTCCCGGCAGTGACTTCAAGGCATACATCTGGACCAAGGCAGGTACGCATCGTCACAACAACACAGGCACTGCTTCGCGCGACCACATGACGCAGGTGCATTACTCCGGCTACCATGACGCAGTGGACCGGACGAAGCCTGTCGGCGCCGTCGGTTGGCATGGAGAGGCCTATTCGTACCTGAACTCCTACGAAGCAGAATCCAGCGTTGGTGCTGACGTTCACTTCGCCGGCTTGGGTGCATGGCACCCGTTCTTGGGCTTCAGTCCGTATGGGGCCGCTGAGACCTGCCTCGCGGGAGGTGCGCCGACAGGAGCCACTGAGAACCCTGCGGCTACGTTTGTCGAGGATTACTGTGTGACCGGGCTGGCAACACGTCACCTCGTGGCTGTTGCACACGAGGCTGAACTTCCCATCATCGCCAAGGCCGACCGTGACGGCATTTCCTGCACAGGTGACTGGCTGCACATGGTGCAAAGCACCAACATTGCTCACGCAGGAACAACCGCATGGAGCACGGGCAAGGTGCACAACCGAAGCCGCTATGTTGGTCCTGCTACGGCCGGACCGCACGTCGAGGCACAGATTCACAGTTCGCTTTCCGTGCCGAACGAGGAGAGCAACTACCCTGCCGTTGGGTCTGCTCCGAGCGATGCGCAGTGGCACCGCACCATTCAGAGTGGGGACATGGTGAGGGCCAACGCCTGTCGCTACCCAACAGGCGACTTGTTCTGGGATGAAAGCGTCGTGATTCAGTCAGGCGCTCATGAGTCTGCAAGCACGCTTGGTGTAGAGTGCATCGGCGTCAGCAGTCACGACCACTACCTCAACATCGCTGCTGCCGCGACCGACATGCCTCACAACGGGTTGTTTGGCTACTTCAGCAACCGACACGCAGCGCGGAACTTCCTCCCCGAACACGTCGTTTGGAAGCGTATGGATGGCGGTAGTCTGACGATGCCAGCCGTCAACGCGCGTGGCCTTGGCATGATTCCGTGGGTTCAACGAAAGGACAGTAGCGCTACTGACTTCAAGACGGTGGGCGAAAAGGTGCTGGGCAACGTGCGCTTCTCTTTCGAGACGACCAACGCTGCAATGTTCCCTATCATCCAAGCGCAAGAACTGGGTCACCCCCAACTGGCTGAACAGCACCCGCTCGAAGTGAGGAACGCGTTGCTCATTCCCAACGAAGACCAGCAGTTCAAGAGCATGCAAGTCGTTGACGACACGGGTCAGGAGCACTACTTGGACGGTGGCTCTCCGCTCGGCACAGTCATTCTCGACTTCCGGCACATCAACGACCGTGAAATCGAGGGCCTCGCCCCTGCTCTCGCGGGCGCAGGCGTGAGTCCCAACCTCCGTATTCGCCTCCCAGATGCCGACGAGATTCCGGGTAACATCATCATTCGTAGTGGATTTGACCGGATTCAGGCGTATCAGACTGAGACCATTGGCTCCGGTGGGCTGCAACATCCCGCTCAAAACATTACCCAGATTCGACAGATGTTCAACAATGAGTACAGCGGCCCGCGCCTTTGGCCGACGTGGGAGAACAACGGTTGGGAGCATCTCAGCCAAGACGCCGTCGACATCTCGACCACCAAGAGCAACTCTCGCCTCAAGTTCCCTGCGTCTACCAGTGAGGGTTGGACGGACCACACAGGCAACGCACCATTGGAGTCAGCCTACGAACCACATGACCGTAGCCTGTTCTTCCACATCACTCGCATGGGCGTGAGCATGACGCACCGGTACGACCTCGACGAACTCACCTATTCGAGTTACAGCGGTACAGAAATCAACGTCACCTCCACACCGGAGGCTGCGGTCTGGACCGACACCACAGAGCAGAGCGGCGGTCGCTACTTCCTGCGCGTGTACGACCCCACCACGGACAAGGGCGTGCTCGCCTCCTACACGGGCGTGTCCACGAACAAGTTCACTGGCGTGGTCTACAGCCCAGACTTTGCGACTTTCGTCTCGGGTAAGACCGGGCTGAAGGTTGTGCCGTCGTACTACATGCCGGCCGGTAGCACGCGCATGTTTGCAGCCCGCCGCTTGCGTGACCACAGCGAATACAGCGGCGCCAGCCCCGACATGGTCAAACTCGACTGGTTCGACATTTACAGTGACCTGCCCGGAAGCACCGGGGCCATGTCCAATCCGTCCGCGCCCTACACGCGGATGACGACGCCGAAGATGACGCCTATGCCGATTCCGCGCATGGGGCACCACTACGTGACGCCAACCATGGCGATGATGCCCGGTCACTACGCACACCCTGCATACCAGCGTCTTTACAGCCTGAACAGGGCTTGTGCCAGTTCCAACCATGCACCGTATGAAGATTCGCTGATTGGGACCAGAGAGGGCACGCGCACCAGCGTGACGTCAACGGTGCTGACGCATGGCAACGGGCGCGACCCACTGGTCTGGTTTTCGACGCCGACAGCCGCTTTCGGTCCAAGCGACATCCACGGCGGAGCATTCACGCTCCTGACTGAAACGAAACTGAAGTACGAGGGCTACGGCATTGCGGCCAGTGCAGGTGCGAACGCGGGTGACGTGAACGCAGAGGGCGGGCATACGCTTGTCTTGGAGGCGGCCAACACCTACACGATGAACAACCACTTCCCTGACCCGCTGGAAGTCGGCGCCTACCAAATCATCATTCAGCCGAACGTGTTCAAGCAGCAGTTGCAGGGCTTTCATCAGAACCACGCGACTGCGAACAAGGCACCCAGTGAGTCGGGCACCAAGGTCACCGAGTTGACTGGACAGCAAGTCAACACCGTCATCGCCATCGAGAAAGACATGTCCACTCGCGGAGCCTATGCGCTGATTCTTGCCGAGGCAATGATGGCTGACGTGCGCGGATGCGAGGTGATTCTCAACGAAGTCATCCTCGACATCGAGCCGGACGCGAGCAGCCAGTTCACGAACTTGCCTCCGCTGGCGCTCTATAACCCGCTGGGCGTGCAAGAGAGCAGCAGTCCGTCCTTCACCCGCAGAAGTCTACCTTACCGACCGGGCATGTTCCAAAGTGCGACGCCCGGCCGAACGCTGACCATCCCGTGGTGGGGCATTCTCCACCAAGATGGCGCTGCTGCGTCAGGAGCCGCCAAGTTCCGACATCTGGAGTGGCACAAGCCGGACAACTACTACGAGTTCTGTCGAGTGGGCTACGGTTCTATCGGTGCGCAGATGACGCTTGCAGGCTACCCAACGTCCTATCTGGACATCTACGAGCCGCACAAGCGTCTGCGTAGCCTCAATCCAAACTGCATCGTCATCAGCGATAACGGTTCATCCACCATTACGGTCGACGACAACGCGATGTTCCCCGTCAAGCCTTACTTTGGAGAGGTGCTGGAATACACCAAGAATGGCGTGCGGTACACGGCCACCTACACCAACCGCACGGGAACGCTTGCTCACGCTACGCTGGGCGAAAGCGACACGTTCGAGGGCGTGTCTGGTAGCGCTGCGTTCTGGGCCAACATTGGTGCGAATACGATTCTTCGGCTCAGCCGACCCTACGACAACGGCCCGTCCGACGACTTGTTCACCCGCTCTGAAGTCAGCATCATGACGCGCAATCTGCCGCAATACGCCAACGGTAGCCGGGACACCAACTCACTGCATCCACCTGACGCGTTCCTGTGCATGTGGCATCCGAACCTTGGACGCCCGTTCACGTGGTACAGTGACGACAGCAGCCGAGCGTTCTACACCAACGCCGGAACCGCGGACACGCCGGTTGACCAAAAGCCACTCAACCATGTGCCAGAGCACTTCGAGACCATTCACTACCAAGATTTCAACTACGTTGCCAGCAAGGGGCCGTTCGGCCTTTCGATGAAGTGGGTGGTGCCACCTCACGACCACGACAACAACGCAGGTACAGCACTGAGTCACGACGGGACACTCACGTCTGCAGCAGACATCAACGCGAAGGTGGATGGTTCAGGGACGCTTAACAGTCAGGGCGGTGCAACGTCCAGCGGTGTAAGCAGCGGCGTGCTCATCAACAACGGGTCCGGCTACGCTGCTGGCACCACTTCGGCTATGACGGTCGACACAGTGGATGCAACTACGAAATATGCCGTGGGTGACCGAGTCTTCAATTCTACAGGCATCAACGTCGGCATCGTCACTGCTGTTACGTCGACATCCATCACCGTCGGCGCTGGAACCAGTATAGCCGTTGCCAACAATGAGGCGCTGTACTTGAGCAACAAGTACAACTTCTCTGGCTTCTGGCCCGGCGGCAGTCACGGCGGCGGTGCAGTGAGCCGGATGGAATCATATGGCCACGCGCTGATTGGATGGGGCAGCGACACTTTCGACATGGATTGCGAGACGTATCAAGACTCGACAGGCATCGCCACTCTGCCTCTACCCAACACCAGAAACCGCTGCTTCGGTTACCGGATGGCAGTACGCCAGTTGTTCAATCGTCCTCGCTGGTCGCCGTATGTGCGTGGCTGGCTTGAGGTGGCGAACAGCAACGCGATGCTTGGCTACTACCACGGACCGCTCATCCAACAAGATTCCAAGACAAGCGGATGGGACTACGTTGGCTCAGATTCCGGGCAAAGTGACCAAGACTTCGACGCTCTTTACGTCGGCATCCTTGAACGCATCACGCAGGTCTCCAGTCTGCTCGGTCAAGACCAGATTGGTCGGCAGGTACGCTACAGTGATGGGCGCCGCATGACTGGGCCGTTCGGATGTCCGGTCCGCACCATGCGCAACGCGTCCACGACCACGCGCCTGTTCCCCAACGATGAAGCGGGGCAGGGCACTGAAGACTTGGCTCGCGCCCACCGCCATTACATGGTCGACTGGTGGGGCAACACGCGTGGCGAAGAAGTCAGGCGTTTCCCTGTGCGTGGATTCGGGTTGCGACCGTCTTGGGACCCGGAGGACGCGTACACAGACACGAACGTCACGCATCGACCTGCGGCCAACGGTCTGTTCGGTGGCGACGGGAACGACCGATACAGCGGCAACGACAACAGCGGCAACAACGCGGCCACCAACATGGGCACGGCTGACTGGTTCAACCCAGCCAGTGCGTTGCGCGTGGGCGACCGTGGAGATGGCCGTGGCGTTCGTTGGCCTACCGTGTTCAACGAAAGCCTGCTAATGGCCGTGAGCGAGTCGCATGACGCGACTGGTCTGGTTCTCAGCCACAGCACAGCCGAGCCTGCGTTCGGCCAAGGGCTTGTGCGACCAAGCAATGCAACACTGCAGGCCGGTGAGATTGAGCGCGGCATCAGCGACCGTGTGGACCTCAACAGCGATGATGGCTTGCTCAAGCCCTCTGCACACGTGGGTGAGGGTATCGAAACGGTCAACGCCGACACGCGCGGCGCAGAGCCAGTCAGTCGCAACGACGTGCGTCTGGGTCTTGACGTGGACACCATCGCTGAACTCAACGATGGCGTAAGTCGAGAGTACGTCGTCATGTCCACAGAGGCATCCAGCCTGCACACGGACCGCGCAGTGGGGCAGCGGACAAACATCCGTGGTGCCTACGACGTGGGCAGTCGCACCCTCAAGGACCTCGACATGACTGCTCTCAACTGGTCAGACAAGCCTGTGTCTGGCGTCGTCAAGCACTCCGATGCTCACGCCATGTGGCCGCTCGGCGGCACCTACATCGTGGAGTGGAGCAAGCACGCGGGCGCCCTTGACGTCAAGGGGTGGGGCAAGGCTGGCGCTTCGACCTCATCCAACCCGTATCAGGACAGTAACCACGACCCCATCAAGGAGAACGTGAACTATACAGACAGCACCATCGAGTTCCTGTATCGACCGGCGCATACGCTTGACGCCAAGCACAGTCAACTGTTCCGAGCCTTCCTCAACACAGGCGGGCGACAGGCTGGCTCAAACTTCTACCGTGCGACGGCCGGTGGCAAGTATGGGTTGTTCACCAGCGATGCGCCCAGCGCCCGCACCGGCACCCCAAGCAGCCCGCCTTACGCCCCTGTCTACGACGTGGACCCCGCCTCTCCGACTACTGCCGACAGCAACGGCCCGAAGATTCAGGGCGTCGACGTCACTGGTTTCGACAAAACCGACGTTCGTTCTCCGGTCGCCCGCATGGTGATGTCCGAGAATACGTTGGAGCACTTCCGCGCCGATGCGAGTCGCCGCTCTACAGATGACGACGAGGGGGACTTCAGCGTGCAACCACGCTTCAGCCAAACCCTGCACCCCAAGGGCAGCAAAGGCGACACCTCCTTCAACACCGGAGACCATAGCGGAGAGTGAGGTATCATGGCGCTTGGCAAGAACACCGTGACTGGGCGCGCTGATGCAGCCCAGAGCACCGTGATGAAGCGTGTGCGTAAGCCACGATTCGTCGACAATGCTGTCCGTCATGGTGAATACACGCGCAAGCAGGCGGGCTTCACTGTCGAAAAGCCAACCGCGACAGACTTCGTGCCTACGGCTGAGCGCAAGTATCGCCTCATCGAAGAGGAGGACACCATCCGTTTGCTTCACAATCCAACAGAAAGCGTGCGCTACGAGGGTGCCCTGTTCTACGACGTGGACAAAGTCACCACCTCTACGCAGTTGCCCGCCCTCGTGATTGGCGCCGAAGACCATACGCAAGCGCTGGTGACCTCGCAAATCCAAGATGCGGCGAAGGGGACGCGCTACAGACTGGAGAATCTGAAAGGCAGGTCGTTGTCCGAAATCGGCTTCACCGACAAAACGATTCGTTTTGCTCAGAAAGTTGGAGTGGGGATGCGGACTTCTGACCTCGCTGGGCGCGTAGCCAAGGCCAACACGAGCAGCATCAACGGCGTGCGAGCCAAGCAGCCTTCTTCGACGTTCTTGGCTCAGGACTTCTACGGTGTCGAGGCGTTCACGGCGCTACGCTTCTTGGCCAAGCATGACGGCTACAGTCCACGTAGCGACCGCTTCGGGAACTTCTGCTACTTCCCGCAATCCAACATCGAGCGCGAATACTTCGTCAACGAGAGTCGCGTGCTCGGAGGCACCATTGACGACGACAGCGACAGTGCTCCAAACCGTGTCGTGGTTCGCGGTCAGGCGAGGGCAAACAACCACGCGAACGTGGTACAGGTTGACGACTTTGGGCGCCAAGAGACAGGCATCATTGAGGTGCCCGGCGGAATCCACGCACCGACGGCCGTAACCGCCGCCAGTGCTCGCTCGATTGGGAGGCGTATGCTTCGTATGGCCAAGAACGCGACCGGCTCGAAGAAGTTGGTCGATGTTGTCGGCGCTGGAAACATGCACCCCGGCGACATGATTTCGTACCAGACACGGGTCGATAACGAGCGCTACATCGTGCTGGGAAGCCACCTCGACCTGAACTCCCGCCGTGCCGAACTGCACGTCAACTCAGTCGACGTTGCGCTCGAAGACGTGCTCCAGCGCTTCCAAGAGATTGACGTCAGCGGTAGCGTTGAGGCAAACGAAGAGCGTAACCGTCAGTTTGCCGTAGAGGAGTTCTCGACCTCGTTCGGGTTCAAGTTCCGCGTGTCGTGGCAAATCGCTGAGCGCGTGGACATGAATCGGGGCGTGGGCTATACGCTTGGCTCCGTGCATCGAAACAACATCAACGGGTCACTGTTGCTCCAGAGCACTGGCGTACTCATCAACAATGGCGCTGGCTACGCCGCAGGGACGACATCGTTCACAGTGGACGGCGTCGACGCAACCACAATCTTCGGGACCGACAACCAAGCCGTGTTCAAGCGCAACGGAAACAAGTTGGGCCACATCAACGTGGCATCCGTCGGCTCAACCACAGTCGTCATCAAGTCAGCCAGCGTCCACGCTGTCGTCGACGATGAGGAATTGTTCGTGTTGTCCACCGCCTCCAACCCAGAGGCACGCAGCAATCATCTCAAACTGGGCGCTGTGCACAGCCGTTACTTGAAGAACAGGAGAGGATGATATGCCGTTGCTGAATGAAGGAACTCGCTTCTTGGTCGACACGCTGAAGGACCGCATCAACGAAGTCGTCTTCGGCTTTGACGGCACGCTGGCGACGCAGCAAGACGGCGGCATCGGCAACCCTGCTGTCGTCGTCACACCCAACGTCAAAGTCATTGACGACAACACGTTGATGGTTGAGGCACGCGTGCCTTTGAGCACGACGTTCACGCGACCTCTGCGAGAGGTCGTCATCCGCTATAAAAATCCGAGCGATTCAACGGACACAACGGACTTCATGCGCTACACGTACAACGCGATTGAGAAGACCAACAACAATGAGATTCAGTTTTCTGCACTGATTGAGGTGGGCATTTGACGAACCCTACGGCCGGACACACAAGCGCGACAGGTATGGGCTCTGATGCCCAAGGACTACGAGATGGCGACGGGCTGACCAGTCCAAGTCTGACGAATCTGTACGAGGGCTTGCACGGTAACGGCATCATGCGCCTCGGTGACGGAGCCAAGGGCGACTCTCTGCGCAACAGCGTGGTCGCCAACACACCCGGCTTCATCCAAATTGGCTCGTCTCAAGGCGAGGTCAAGGTCTACGGTGGCTACTGCACGCTCGATGGCGTCATGTACAAGTTCGCCAACGGTCCGGGCTCGCATGAGACGTTCATCGTCGGCACTACTGGTGGCGGAGCCAACCATAGCGGCGACCTACCCAGTGTTCCGGGCAGCAACAGTGACGTCTTCGTTGTCGTCTATGTGGTCGGGCGGAGCACACCTGAAGCCCACGTGATGTACGAGATGGGCACGCCCGCGGCACCTACCAGCGGTACGCCTCTCCTGCCCAACCGCTTCCTTTCCAGCCCGAGCATCACGGGCAACACTGACCTGAATCACCAGACCACCGTGCTTGGCGTCATCCGATACTCGATGACTGGTGGCGCCGCCAACGTGACCGCCAGCCTCGGCAGCCCGGTCATTCACGACCGGCGCACCTTCTTGCGCTCGTCACCGCTCTACCTGACGCCCATGACGAAGGGTGCTATCGGGAACGTGGACGCCTCGAACGCGTTGACCAACCCTGACTCCTTCTTCGCATCTCCCGAAGAAGGTGACCTTGTGGGTAGTTCGTTCGGCGCCATCTGGCAGACGCACCGCGAAGATGTTGCTGGTAACAAGCACGCGGTGCTGCTGGCCGCTTCGCCGCGCAGTCTCAACTCTACGCCTGTAGCAAACACGCACGTGCTTGGTCCCAACCGTCTGGAGGTCGTCACCACGTCAGGTAACGTGACCTTCACCTTCGATGAGGGGAACGTCTGGATTGTGACGACTGACGCCGCACGGACCATCAACCCTTCAGGTACGTTCCCAGTGGGTCACGTCGTCGAGGTCTACCACAAGGCAGGCTCGCACACGCTGCACTTCGATTCTACCAGCGGTGGCCATGGGAGCACACCCATCAACGTCGATGTGGGCATCAACAAGTATGCTAAGTTCATCTACGACGGGTCCAACTGGCACAAGGTCGACTTGCACACGGTGAGTTGATGGGGCGATTCATCGACTTGCTGAAAGAGCAGTGCGAGAACTGCAACCGCATTATGCTCCCGCGCAGCATCTCAGGGCGCTACATCAGTGGCGAGCCTGTCGTGCTGCACGAGTGCCCATTCTGCTCCTACATCCGATTCCACGGTCAGTTGGGCTTCAAGGGCGTTCGCAAGCGTAGGGCTGAGCCTGTCTCAAGGCGAGCCGGTGGCCGATTCTCCACCTTTCTCAAGCGTAGGGCTGAGAAAATGCGATGATTATGCGTCACTTTCCCTTTCCCAGCAATCAAGGCACCATTCGCCGTCGACGAGGTGCTCGCTCATAACGGAGCGCTGGCATTCTATGCACGCTGGCATCATTCACCACGCTTCCCGATGATGTCGTCAATGCGCAGGATGCTGATGGTGACCTCGCTGGCCGACTGAACGGCTTGGCGAACCAAGTCGAGCGGCTCGAACACACCTTGCTCGACCATGGAGCAGGCGCCTCCGCCTTCGATGTTGGGGCCGGCGTCGCTGTTACCTTGCATGTGCTCGTTGCGCAGTGCCAGAACGGTGTCGAGGGGGTTGTGGCCCGCGTTCTCCGCGATGGTGGAAGGGATGCTTTCCAGCGCCTCCGCGAAGGCTTCGATGGCCATCTGCTCACGCCCACCCGCTTCGGCCGCACGGGAGCGGAGATGAAGCGCTGCGCTGAGGTAAGCAGAACCGCCACCAGCCACTGATTGACCGCTGTTGTGAGCGAGACAAACGACACCGAGCGCATCCTCGAATCCACGCTCGGTCTCATCGAGGGTCTGGCGCGTTGCGCCGCGGAGGACGAGTGTGGTCACTTCGCCCTCGCCCTTGACGACCACGTAGCGCATGTCGCCAATGGTCTGGCACGTCACGTCACCCTCTGACGCCACGGTGACGTCTTCGACGCTGTGGCCGACGCTGGCATCCAGAAGGCGGGACAGGGCCGTCATGTCGCTCTCTGGGACACGATGGACCACGGCGATGTTGTGGCGAGCCAGACTGGCCGCCACGACCTCGTTCACGGTGTCCCTGCAGAACACGGTGCCGCCGTCGGGCAACACGTTCACGATGGCCTGAGCCTTCTCGACCCACTCGTCGCGGCTGGACTGCTTGCGATACTGGGTGTATTCCTGCGCCGAGGACAGGCTGAGTTGGACGTTGTCGTCCTTCTTGCCCTCGCCGAGACCAGTGTTGATGAGCAGCACCTTGGGCGCAGGCTCGTCAGGCATCGCGGGGAGCATGAACTCCTTGTGCAGCACGACACCGGGGAAGCAGTACGAGTCGTCGAGTGAGCCGCCCGGTTGGGACAGGACGCGGACGCGCGAGTAATCACCGTTGGCGTTCTCAGCGGCCGTCACGCATAGTTCGCTGACGTGGTCCATGCTGGATTCCAATGCCTTGCCGGTGATGGACGTGCGCGCGACTTTGGCCAGCGGCGCGTCAACGACCAGTGTCTCGAAGTGCTCGGTGGCCCACTTGGCTGCCTTGCGGTAGCCGCGGCAAATGATGTTGGCGTGCAGGCCCTTGCTGAACAGCAGTTCGCTGTTGCCCAGCAATTCGCCTGCGAGCACGACCGTGCTGGTCGTTCCGTCGTAGCACATGTCTTCCTGCGTGTTGGCCGCCTCGACGACCATCTTGGCAGCAGGGTGCGTGATGTCCAGTTGTTGCAGGATGGTGGCTCCGTCGTTGGTGACGATGACGTTTCCGCCGCCGTCGACCATCATCTTGTCCATTCCCATCGGCCCCAACGTCGTCTTGACGGTCGAAACCGCACGCTTTGCGGCTCGGATGTTGTGGACGACTGCGCTTGTGTTTGCTTCATTTTCGTTCATGGTACTCCCTCTCTCACCAGTCAACCTCGAACTCCTTCACTTCCCCGGTGTGACGGCAGCGGGCTTTCACGAAGCCCTCTTCCATCCCGTGCTTCCACAGTTCGTAGGTGAGTTCAGCGTCTTTGAGGCAATACTCGGCGACCTTGCCGTAGTTACCCTTGCGCCATTCGATGGGCGCGTCGTGACTGGTCATCAGTTTCCCCTTCTGCAGCGTGTGCAGACAGGCGTCAGACAGCGGCACAGCGTGCCCTGTAATGGAGCGCAAGAGCGCAGACGTGTCGAACACCTGCTCATCTGACTTGGTGAGAATCTCGCCCGCCGTCCAGCAGTCAAGCGCGTCGCGGATGATGGGGAGGTCGAACTTCTTGAGGTTGTGACCCAAGACGAGGCCGCCTTCAGACACGTGCTTGGCGAGGTCTTCACCAATGACCTTGGGGTGCAACTTCTTGACGACCGTGCCCTCGGGCAGGTGCTTCGATACCGATTCGTTGGTGTAGACCACGCCGTTGTCGCCATCCCACGTCGCAACGACGGTGGGCTCGAAGAGGTGCGTCTGTCCCCAGCCGCCAATCTCGTGCGAGTAGTTCGCAGTTTCAATGTCCAGAGCCAGCATCTTTCTCATTCAAGCACACCTCCATGCAGTGATGGCACCAATCGCACAACGCAACCTCCTTTCCGTGGTGTTTGCCGAGAATCCAGCCACCTATGTCCGCACCCACGGGAGTGTCGCACATAACGCATTCGGTACACCAAAACGTCATGCCCCCTTCCCCTTCCGGTATTCTGGACGCAGACGAATGTAGACGCGCACGCCCTCCCGAGTGTCCTTGAACATTGGCTCAGCGAACTTGTTGAACTTGGCGTTGAGGCTGGCGGGGCTGGAGTAGTTGGCCAGTCGACCGAAAGCCTGCATGACCTCCTTCTTCTTGGCCCAACCCTGACCGCGCGTGTCGTCGAAGTCGAACACTTCGCACTGGTTGAACGCCTTGCGCCAGAAGTCCTCCATCTTCTTCTTCTCAGCGCCACCGGCACCGATGTTGATTTCGGACTCAAGCCACTGAATCAGGTTGCCGTACAGGTCGAACAGGATTTCTCGCGCCATGTCGATGTGGTCACCGGTCACCACCCAGACGCCCTCGACCATGGCCATGTGGTGGGCCAGCACGTTGGTGTAGTTCTGAAGCCCCATGATGAAGGAGGAACAGATACCTTGTTTATCCGGGCCAAGCGGCGCGACGATGCCGTAATACTCGTCAATCGCAGACATCAGTGCAGGGCGATACGACTCGTCGACCGTGAACATGCGGTGCATCAGACTCATCACGACGGCCTCTTGGTCGTCCTCGCGCATGTCGTCCCACTCCATCGGAGGGATGTCTGCCAGTTCTTGCACGCGCCGCTTGAGTCGCTTCTGGGCTTCCTTGAAGAAGTCGACCACGTCGTCGAACGGCACCTCGAACTCAGGTTGCTGGTGCACGGCCTCAGCCAATTCGTGGTTGATGGCGCGCTTCATGTCCAGCGTCCAGTGACGCCAGTAGGTCAGCACGCGTTGGAAAATACCCTTGTCGAGGACGTGCTCCTTGATGCCCTTTGGCGGGTAGGTCGTAATCCACAGAGACACCTCAGACTTGACGCTGAAGGTGTCGCGGGCCATGTGCTTGGTCAGGATGTTCCGGCCGGTGCCTGCCGCGTTGAGAGCGGACTGGAGGAACAGCGTGGTGTTTTCGTTGTGCTGACCGGTCTTGAGCACGACACTCCCTTCATCGAAGTTCAGTCCCTTGCGACCTGCAAGGAGGCCGGGGCGGACAATCATGTCTGGATTGCGCCGGTCCTCTGAGTCAGGGTCAGGAACCAGCGTACCGACCAACGCAGCGTCGTTGCCGGAGTTGTAGTCCTCGCTGCGCATGTTGGCTTCCTTGAGCACTTGCTCAATGACCTGATACGCTGCTGATTTGCCTGTCCGCGTGTCTTGAATCCAGAACATGCTGACGCGAGGGTCGAGGTTGCTCCCGCCCACAGGAATGCGCACGTAGGGAACGGCCGCTTGCCCGAGGATGAAGAAGAACGACAGCAACCCCGGAATCTCGTTGTTCCGACTGAACTGGTTGAAGTGTTCCAAGTAGCCTCGCAGCACCGGGTACTGCTTCACGCATTCGTAGTTCTCAGCCCTGTGCTCCATCATGTTCGTTTCCCCCTCTCCCGTAAGTTTTCTGGACGCGCACAGGCTCTTCCGACGTCAGGACGTCGAGCAATCGCTTGCGCAGCGTGGTTCCCATTCCTCTCACTTGTTTCAGTGACTCTGGGTACAGCATTTCTTCGATTGACCCGCACGCCTCCAGAGTCTTGTTGACCAACTCCGGTCCGAAACCGGGGATGGTAATGAGCATGTCGGCCCGCACGTCGTTCGTGCTGGTCCTTGTGACGGCCCGCGCGCCGTGTCGGCTGGCGGGCTTGTGCATCTTGCTGTGCAGTTTAGCGATGAACATGGCTGCCTCGGTGTGGTCCTTGGCGCGGTAGATGTGGCAGTCAAAGTCTGCCGAGATGCGGGCGAACAAGCCCAGCATCTGGTTCATCACCTTGGAAAATGAAGTCTTGCGACCCTGTCGCTTGGACATGGCCACGTGTTTGGCCACGTCCCCGTGGACGACGAGGAACACCCGCTCGCAATTGGCGTCGAGGTTCTCGATTTGACGCATCAGGTGGCCGCTGTAGGATGAAGAGAACAGGTCGGGTAGGCTCTTGCACTCGATGTTGGCATTGCCCGCCTTATAGTCGCCCATGCCCTGAAGGTGCTCTTTGGCGACGTCGAAGCCCTCGCGTGCTGCGGCTCGCACCACAGCGTCGTGAAGAGGGCCACGCTCGTTGGAGTCAATGACCAAGGGACCTCGCTTCATCTCATCTCCCTCCTCGATTTCATGCCTTCGTATCGCTGAGAAAAGCGAGCACACCTTCGACACACCCGGTTTTCAGGATTCGCAACAACAGCCCAGTCATTGTCGCCAATGCCGACCATGCCGCAGAACGACACATCCCCTTTTTGCACAGAGCCATCCCTACGCCTGAGAATCAAATGGTGGGGCTTGGTGCCCTTACGTCGACCGGTCCACTCGACCATCGCGTAATTTTCACTCATCAGCAGTCACCTCTTCGTCAATCGCACCAGTCTTGTCCCAATACCTGCACTTCCCGAGGCACATACCCTTCTTGTGAAGCATTGAGCACGTTTGAGGGTATTCCGTACCCACGATGGTGCCGACCTGATAGCGGGTCGTCCGCTCATCGAAGTCAGCCCAGTCAAGTCGGCGGATGTAATCGACGATGGTTTCAGTGTGCTCCTCCAACTTTCCACGGTCGATGCGTTCGACGGGAATGAAGTTGCGTAGGCGCTTGGAGAGGTATTTCACCAACTGGACGCGGGCGTCGTGGCTGGGGTTGCTGCCGACGCGGCACGCAGCCGAGTTGAGGCAAGGGAGAATGATGACGCCGTCCATCGAGGCCGTGGGCAAGTCGATGGGTGCGGCGTTGGGGTCGAAGACGGCGCGCTTGGTTTTGGTGCGCGTGACGTCCAGTGCGAGGCCCTTCGAGCCGTAGGAAATCATGCCGGAGTGCGCATCGAGCGCCTTGAGCATGATGTGGTCGAGGCCCTCCTCCAAGTCCTTGGAACTCAGGGGAATAGACCACAGCCCGCGCTTTGAGTTGTACGAGTTGGGAATGCGAATCATACCGCTGGTATCGAACGGTACAGCAGGGTCAGAGCAGAACAGGTTCATGTCGTGAATCCACTCGTTGACCACGCGCATCCCTGCCTCCTTGACGTCCGACAGGTGACCGCCGCTCGACGGCATGTATGGCTTGTCGAGCGCCACCCAGACGTGGAAACCGCCACCGCTGTACCAGACGCAGTGTGCGATGTCTTGCGACAACAGGTGGTGGTGCAGGCGCTGCGTCTGATGCAGGGCCTTCTCTGGACTGACGTCGGGCGAGTTCCTTTGTCGGAAGTCCTTCGGGTCGAAGTCCATGACGAAGTGGCGGACAATCGGCGTCATGAGGTCGACGCGCTTGTTGTACGGCTGCTTGGTCGCACGGTAGCCGTAGACCGTCATGTAGGCGTTGGACACGCCGTTCTTCCCTGACCAGTAGCGCTCCAACTCGCTGCTGTTGCGGACCATGTAGCGAAAGCCTCTACCCTTCTCTGCTCCGAGTTCCATGACCTCTCTCGGATAATCGAAGACCAGTTGCATGCGCTCACTGTCCTGCGTCGATGATTCTCTCCAGCACGTCCAGCAGTTCCTCGACATCGTGGACGAGCGAAGCGTTCAGGGTGATGTACATCGGCCCCTTGGGACCGGTCTGACTCTCGTCGAACTCATACAGCGAAGTCTGCACGGCGGTGGTGAAAGGGACATCTCCGAGCAAGGCGAACGACACGTGAACAGGTCGACCTATGACGGGAGGGAGCAGTCGCTCCATGACCATGGTCAGCGTCCTCATGTCTTGTTTGGTGGGTGTGTGCATCTTCAGGCCTCCTCGTAATTGTCGCGGTATTCTTGCGGGTCGTCGCTGCCCTCCCATGAGGGGCAAATCGACTTGAAACTGCACCAAGCGCACTTACCTTGGCTGGGTTTCGTCTCCCATTGCTCGGTCAGGTAGGCCGTGAAGAGCGCTTCCTTGAGACGCTGAATCTTCCGCTTGGTGTAATCGGAATCCCTGCGCTTGGTGACTGGTTCGTAGAAGATGCGGTCGATGCTGCGCTGTTCGTAGCCGTACTTGTTGAGTGAGTCCAAGCCCTCAACTTCTCCGCCGGGGAAGACCCAGCCCCAGTGCGTCACGTTCTGCAGAGGGTGGTCGGCTACCTTGAGCAGGTGCTTGTAGAAGGCCATTTCCGTGCGCATGCTCTGCACCTTGAACTTCGGGTCTTCCCATGGTTTGTCCTCGTCCTTGCGGGTCTGGACCCACTTACCGGTCTTCAGTTCCATGAGAGCGACGCCGCCCTCGGCCTCAGCGAATCCACGGTCAATGCTGCCCGCCCAGTGGACGGGGATGGTGATGGTCTCGTCGTTGAGCGTGAACTCCTCGTCGCTGTAAGCGTGAATCTCGGTCTCGTTGATGATGGGCAGGTAGTCTTCCTTGCCTCCCGAAAGCAGGCGCTCCAAGTCCCAGCGAAGGCGCGTCTCAATGATGGGCGTCTCGCCGAGTTGGTAATCCTCTTCGGGCAAGACGGACATCGCCAGTGCCAGTGCTTCATTGCGCTTGTCGCGCTGCATGAGGGTGAGCAGTTCGTCCAAGTGCGGTGCAATGTGGTCGTAGTAGTGCTCGATGGCGTCGTGGACGTTGGTCCCGCGCGTCATGGCCTCGGTACCGGGCTCAGGCAACTTGTGGATGCGCTTATACTCGTACTGCTTGGGGCAGAAGTCAAAGTCGCTGGTCAGGCTCGACTTGGTCAGCCTGAGCCGCTTCTCGTGACCCGGCTTCCAGTCGTAGGTCGATTTGCTGTATGCTTCCCAGTTTCGCTTGCTCATGCGTATTCCTCCAGTTTTGTTTGCTTTCCTTGGCCCGCGTCGAAGAACTCAGCGAGTTGCGTCTGGCGCGTGGGTATTTCGTCGTAGTGGCCGCAGGTCGGGCAGCGCTTGCCGCGCTTCCAGAACGGACGGGTACTCAAGCGAGGGGCCGATTGCACGACCTTCTTCCAGAACTTCCACTTGCTCACTCTGCCACCTCCTTCCGAGCGGATGGGCTAAGGCATTCGGGTGGAGCCTGCCTCCAATGGGGACCGCAGACACCAACGCCTGCAATGGCGTTCCTCCCGCAGACTTGGCCTTTACGCTTGCCGCTCTTGATGATTGCAGTGCACTTGCTCACTCTGCCACCTCCTCCATCAGTCGCTGCACGTAGACGGCGGCGTCCATGAGTTCTTCTTGCAGGTGCTGAAGCCAGTCAAGCAGTCCAAGGTCACCGCGCTCCATCGTAACGCCGTACTTGGCCTTGCCAACCTCTGCGCGCTGTCGAATCTTGGCGATGACTTCTTCCTCAACTCTGCTCATGTTCACACCTCGAAGTAATTCTTGGGTCGGGCGGCGCCCGCTGCTGCATCCAAGTCCCAGTCAAGGGCCTTGAAAATCGGCTTCAGTTTGGCTTTCACCAGTTTGTCCACCATCAGGTCGACGTCCAATTCGTAGCCGTCCAAATCAGACTCATCCTCGAACGCCATGACCGGCGTCCGGTTGTCGCGGACGTAGACCCAGTCGACGCTGGAGCCTTCACCGTAAGCCTTCTTGACGTGCTCGTTATAGTAGATGGCCGCCTTGATTCCGCCTCCGACCTTTTGGTATTTGGACGGATGCTTCTGCAGGCGGGTGGTGGAAGCGACATCCTTGAGATTGAAGTCGCCGCGCAGAATGCGCTTGGAGATAGGGCGGACCATGTCGATGACCTGATTCTCATCTGCACCGCTGCAGATGGCGGTCAGTACATCGTTTTCGAGGTCCTTGGAAATGGGAGAAAGCGTGCTGATTTTGCCCCAGCGCGCGCTCTTGACCTTGCCGTCGTCTTCGGGCGGGAAGGAGCAGATGCCGTAGTAGAGGTTCTTGCCTCCGACAATCCAGTAGGGCATGTAGGCCTCCAACTCGACAATGAGATGGCTTGCTTCCAACTGACGCTGGACTTCAGCGGTCAAGTGCTTGGCGAGCGCATCTGCCTCGTCAAGCGGGACCTTGACGAACGCAGAATCGGTGTGGCCATACAGGGCGTCGTAGCCCTGCGCCTCTGATTCGCTCATCAGGAACCGGATGGCCTGTCGCCCGCAGGCTGTGATGGCGCTGGCGATGTCGAAGTCCGCCCAGCCCCAGTGAGCGCTGGCGGTCATGCCGTAAAACGACGCCATGACCCGCTTTACGGCAAGTTGCAGCGTGTTCCATCCGTTTCGCTCAGATTCGGTGGCGGCTTCGCGCATCTTTCGCTTATACTCGTCGCGCTTCTCGAACATCTCAGTGACGATGGTCGGCAAGAGTGCGTCAACGCCCTGCACCCAGCAGGTGCCGTCGGGCAACTGGCGGACGTCGTCACGCCATGCTTGGTCCTTGGGAACCTGCGTTTCCCACGACAGGTTGTGGCTGAGGATGAGTGACGGGTATAGGCCCTTATAGTCGACACAGGCCACACCTTCGTAGCGACCCGGTCGAGGTGGAGGAATGAACGCTCCTTCGTAGTCCTGCTTCTCCTGAGTAGAGCGGCTGGGAGCCTTCCACTCGGTCCTGCGGTTGAGCAGTCCCTTGGCGAAGCGGGTGACGTTGTGGCAGGAAGCGAACGATACGCCGCAGAGTTCCTGCAAAGAGAAAAAGAAGTCGAGGACGTGGTTGTCCTCGTCAATGCGCTTGAGGAGGATGGTGTCTTGCATGCAGTAGTCGACGTATTCGTCGAACCGCTCGGTCCAGCCGGTGAACACGTCCATGTCGAACTTGCCGCCGAGGCCGCAGGCCTGTGCGATGGTGTCGAGTTTGAGGTTCTTCAGTTGGGGCTTGCCGCTGTCCTTCCAGACGCGCTCGAACCCGCTACCGCTGCGTAGGGGAGACGCTGTGTCGAAGCACAGCCGACCGAGGATAGGTTGGTCAGTGTAGTCGTAGCCTTTGCGCGTCCCAATAACGCGCTTTAGTGGACTGAGCCGGCGGAATTGCTTGAGACGCTTGGTGAGGTGCGGAAGGTCGGCCCACATCAGAGCGTGCGCCACGAACACGTCGGGGTCGCACTCGTCCATGTAGTCGAGGAATGCGCGGTGCATGTCGGATTCACAGCCGTACAGGTGGCGTTCGTAGGTGAACTCCACCTGTTCACCGCGCACCTCATATGAGACATGCCGAGTCTCGATGTGATGGTCCATGTCGTAGAGGCCGGTGGGGTTGCCCTTTTTCCAGCAGAATGCGACATGCCGGTTGTTGTAGTTGTCCGCGACGGCCATGACGGTGGTCTCGTTCGTTTTAGGGTCCCACTCCAAGTCAAAGTGCCAGACGCGAGGCTTCCACTTGGGCATGCGTGGGTAATGGTCGATGAGGTACTTGTCGGCGAGCGGGATGTCGGCCTCCCAAGTCTGACGGAAACGGCGCGACATGTCGCGCAGGTCGCTTTCTCGGTAGGCGTAGACCTTGACGAGCCGCTCATTGTCTCGAAGGCCAACTGCCGTATCGTTCCAGTCAACGCTTGAGCCGAAGTAATCGTCGAGAACCCTGCTCATGTAGCGAGGGTCGGTGTCGGCTGAGACCCAGAAGTATGGCCTGTAGTCGTCAACTGTGCGCTCGATGAGGTTACCTTCCGCATCGCGCCACCTGAGGTACAGGTGGTCGGGACCCTCGGGGTCCGGTCGGAAGGTATCGACAATCACGTTCATTCCTCCTCGTTGATGAGCACATACTGGACTTCTGCACCGCAGTCACTGCAGTGGAGTGTGGACACAATGCCCTCGCCATCCAGACCCCAGTCTTCCGGGTTCCAATCGTTGCCCCAGATGAGGCGACCGCCGCAGTACCAGCAGACGTCACGCCGCGTCACTGAGCCACCCCCGCAGCGCTCGCGCAGGCTTGGCAGCGAAACTTGACGGTATCGAGGTCAATGGTGTCGTTCTCGTGAAGGTCCATCGTCACGTAGATGTCGTGCTCGTGGACGACCAGCGTGTCCCCACAGCCGGCGCACTGCACCTTGTCTGGGGTCTTCACGCTCAGTCCTCCTCGTATTGCTGGTCGATGACGACCATCAGGAACTGCGTCGTAGCCTGCTCGATGATGAGCACGGTCTCGTCTCCCGTGTGGATGTCGACGTCGCCCGATGGCAAGTTGTTCAGCAACTCAGGGAGCCACTTGTCGAAGGCAGAGCGAGCGTTGGTACCCGGTGCCTCAACCTGCGTCAGTGGAGCACGCACGAACATCTTGCCCGTGGCCTGCTTGCCGCCGCGCACGACGAACTCTGAGCCGTCTACGTCAAACTCGGTCTTGCAGCCGTATTGGTCACCGAGGACGGACTTGAACGCCGTCACGGGTTTCAGCGATTCAGATGAGACTCGGCCGTGGTGGGTCAACGGTGCGTCGAACCATGATTGCCACATCGAATCGCGCGAGCGGTCGATGGCGCTCTGCATCATCCCGACGCGCTTCTGAGACTCGACGAACGCTGCCGTAGGCAACTGGAGGCTCATCTTCCCGCCACGCACGTGCAGGGTGCCCGTGTTGCCCTCTTGACTGAGCCGGAGGTCGGAGACCTTGGCCTTCTTCAGGAAGGCCTTCAACTTCGGCAGGTCGGTGATGTGGACGTGCCCCGTCTTCTCAACGCCGCAGTCCATGCGGCGCGAGACGTAGTGGGTCGTCTTGCCGACAGCGGCAGAGATGGCTGCCGCCTCGACCTTGATGGTGATGTCCATCAGGTCATTGCCGAACGACGTCAGGAAGTTGACGAAGTTCTCCGTGCTCAGCGTGAAGGATGCCATGGATTCACCTCAGATGGCGCCGTCGCGCAGTTCAGCCATGCCGTACCACTGCGCTTCTTCGCCCGTGTTGGTGACGAAGTAGTCGCGCTGCTGATTCAGCAGGTTGGAGTTGGTCTTCTGCTTGAAGAACTCGGCGCTGTAGCGGGTCTCGCCCGTGCGAGCGCCCTCTGCGTTGCGGATGACCTTACGCTTGCACCAGAGCACCTGAAACAGGTCCTGATTGGCGCTGTTGTGCCATGCGAACTTCCAGCCGTCGAAGCCGACCTTGCCGTCCTTGTCCTCCTTGAGGTGCGTCTCCCAGTAGACGTCGACGCCCAACCGGTTCAACTTCTGGCACTGCGCGGTCAGTTGCTTGAAGCGGGTGGCGCGGATGCTCCAGTTCCACCCAATCTCCTTGTTCAACTTCGCAGCGCTCGCAGCGACAGCGTCAGTGGCGTCCATGTCGAGGTCGTGAATCTTCATCACGTTGATGCACATGCCGTCGAACTGGTCGAGGCCAGTCACGATGAAGGAGCGCAGGAGCGGCCCCTCGAATCCGGGCTGCTGCTGATTCTGCGCATACTCCACAGCGAACTTGCTGATGTCCATGACGCGGTTGTACGATGCGAGGAAGTTGTACGCCGTGCGGTTCTCTTGCTGCATGACCCAAGGCTCGAAGACCCGGAACATGGGCGAGTTGTCGTAGTGCGCCAACTTGCACGAGAGGCCGCCGTTGTCGTGGTCGAGCACGAAGCACAGGCCGTCGGGGTACTTGTGGGCGTGCGCATCGAACGCGAGGCCGGTCTTGCCGGTGCCCTCGTGGCCGACGATGCCCATGAAGACGTGACTCGGCTTGATTTCAGGCGCGGTGGACTGCGACTCCATCTCAGCCCGCAGGCCGGGGAATCGGCTGACGAACTCGGTCGAGGTGACCGACTCAGGCGCAGCGGGAGCCTTGGGCTCCGGGGCAGCGCCGCGGTTCTCAGCGAGTTCCCTCAGTTCCTGCACGATTTCCTCGACGTCAGGGGCCGACTTGGGCGCCGGCTTGGGCGTCGGTGCGTTCGTGTTCCCTGCTGCAAGTGCTTCCCATCCGCTCATTCTTGGTTCCCTCCGAATTGGTTCAGGCTCGTGTCGCCCTTGCCTCCTGCGGGGCGGGCGGTGCGAGGTGGAATGTAGATGCCCAGAGCGCTGAGGCTCGGCTGCATCTCGTTCTGGTATGGCTTGAGGCGGAGTTGGCCGACCACGATGACCTGCGTCTTCTCGTTGTAGTGACGCCACTCGCCGTTGCGGTCGCGGTACTCGAAGATGCGGTCCTCGTCGTGCAGCCGTCCGGGGACCCAGACGGTCACCGGGTCAACGCCCTGACGGTAGATGGCGAGGCGGAAGTTGCGACCGGTCGGGTCGTACTCGCTCTGCATCGGGTCACGGTTGAGGTAGGTGACGTAGCCGCTGGTGACCACAATCGGGTTGATGGTGTAGCCGTTGGCCGTCTCCTTCTTCCGCTCGCCGTGCGCCTCGATGAGTTCGCTGAGTTCGGCGTACTCGCCGTGCATGCTCGTGTTGACGAGCAAGCGCTCGGCGGTGAAGGCCTGACGCAGGTGCTCAGGGAGCCACGCGTCGGTGTACTCGACCGTCTCGACGAAGTTGCGGTTGGTGTAGAGGATGTCTTGGCCGTCCTTGGTGGGGGCGATGACCTGAATCTTGCAGGCCTCCCACTTGCGGTAGAGCGCGTTCATGGACGCGTCGCCTTGGAGGCTGATGGTCCAGCGCTTGATGTCGCCGCCACTCTCAGCGGAGCCGAGGAAGTAAGCGCGGCGGCTGAAAGAGTGTCGGGCGATGGGCTTTCGCTTGCCGTCACGGACCGTGAGCAGGCAGAGCAGCATGTCGTCGTGCTCGAAGCCGTACCACGGGAGGTTGCTGCCGTCGACACGGTCGTCGGTCATCTCTCCGTTGATGTACCAGCGCCCTTCCTTGGCCGTGAGAATGCCCACAAGGCCTTCGTCGATGGCGCGGTCGCGGTTGTTCTGGAACATCGTCAGCGCTTGCTCCGCCTTGTTGCGGCGCGCATCGCGCTTGTCGTCGTCGATGCCGATGAACATGCCCACGTAGGGCACAGTCTCACGACCACGGGACTGGCCCGCGTTCCTCGTCTCGATGACGAATTGTTCGCTCCATTGGCTGAGGTAGAAGTTGTCTTCAGCGAGGGCGTCCTCGACCTCGAACTCCTTCTTCAGCCACGCCACGAAGGCCTCAATGGCCTGCTCCAGCGTTATGTTCATCTTTTCTGCATAGCCCTTCAGTCGCTTGATTACGTCATCGGGCCAGTTTGGGTTTTCGCTCATTGTTGTGCCTCCATGTTCTTCTTCATTTTCGCTACGAAGTATTCCACGTAGGAGAGGTCGTCGTCCGGCCACACAGGGGCCAGAAGGGCGAACTCGCCATACGTGAGCATGAATGCGTGCCAGTCGTCTTCGCTCTCCATGAGCGGACGCACGCGGTGTCGCAGACCACGCAGCACGCCGAAGCGTGACTGCCCTCCGTTCAGGGCCTGCGTCAGCAGGCGGGTCACTGCAGGGAAATCGCTGCCCATGAGATTCAGGGCAGCCTTGTTGAGATGGCTGGTATCTCGGCGCAAGCGGACGGAGAGCGCCTCGCCCTCCTTAGGCAGGCTGTCGAGGATGTCGATGGCCTTACGCATGCTGCCGTTGGTGTGGCGCACCAAGGCGCCAAGGTGAGGGTGCCAGTCTCCCGGCATGCCCTCGGTGCGGACGATGTGACTCAGGCGGTCAACGACGTCCGAGGAATCGGATAGGGGCTTGAAGTAGAACGTGATGCAGCGGTCACGGATAGCGCTGTGAATTGGACCGATGTCGTTAGCGATGAGGATGAACACCGTGGTGCGGTGACTCTCTTCCAGAATCTGGCGCAGGGCCTTCTGAGCAGGCGACGTGAAGTTCTCGCACTCGTCGAGGATTTCAGCACGGCGGCTGACGCCCATGCCCTTCTGCCGACTTATGCCCTTGAGGGCACGAATGAAGTCGATGCCGCGCTCGTCAGAGGCGTTGGTGATGCCGTAGTTGCAGGGGTCGAAGAACTCCCCCTGCATGGTTCGCACCAGAGCCAGAGCAGCGCTGGTCTTGCCGATGCCGGGTGGACCCACGATGAGAATGTTCGGGGGACACGTGTCGATGTCCCAACCCTTGGCAGCGGCGAGGAACTCCTCACATCCAACCAAGTCGTCCAGAGTGGACGGACGGTACTTCTCTCGCAGATTCATCGGAAATCGCCTTCTTTTCTTTATTGGGGAGTTATAAGGGACTCATCTCAGTCGCTCATTTCAATCAGGTCCGTGAGTTGGGACACGTCCGAATAACCGAGATTGTCGTCAAGGTATCGCACGTCTCCCTCCGTCAGGGACAGGTCGCTCAGGGAGAACCCCTTCACCTCAAGCACGACCACCAAGCCGTACTCGTCGATGGGGAGCCAGTCCTGTCCAACCAGCACACCTTGCTGAGCAAGGCGCTGACGCACGTGCTGAGCCACGGCGGCACTTAACTTGACCTGTCCAACTTCGTAGACCTCGAAGCCGTCGAGGGCTCCCAGCCGCACGAATGTGTCGTACTCAGCGTCGCGCATAATCGAGTTGGCCAACAGTTGAACGTGGAAGGCGTCCTTGAGAATCGCCCAGCCACCATCGCCGCCGACCTTGATGCCCTCCGTGTGGAGAAGGCGTAGTTTCTCAGCGGGCTCGATAGTTTCGAGCAGGTGAGTGAAGTCGGTGCCCGAGGCCACGAACTTGCCCTCCTTGAGAGGGACCTGTAGGTTGAGGGTGCGGAGCACGTCGATGCGCTCCCTGTAGGGCTGACGGTGGATGTCCCAATCGTCGCCCAGAGCGAGGAGGTCGGTGACGTGTGTGACGGTGATGCCGTCGGCCTCGACCTCCATGATGCACTCCTGCTCTGCGTAGGGCAGGTCCACGGGCTTACCCATGGCCTGCTTGTCCCTGCTGTATAGGACGCCTCGGAAGGTCCCCGTGGGGAACTCGGTGACGTGCAGGTATCGACGTGGGTTCGAGATGACCTCGGCGTAGACGTCGGTCGGCGCCGTCATCTTGTCCCACGCTCTATAGACCGGACCAGTGAAAGGCTGTCCGGGCTGCATGGTGCGCACCTCCAAGTCCGGCTTCTCGGCCAGCAGTCGCTGCATGACCTCGCCGGGGCGCATCGTGTAGAGCATGGCGTCGATGGCTTGCAGGCTCTGTGCGCCCGCCGCCGTCAGGTAGGAAACCATCTGTAGGAATCGTTTCACGGGAAGGGGTGGGCGTTCTCCTGTCGCCCTCGACCAGAAGGCGAGTGCCTCGCGCTCGTTGAGGCGGCCCGCAATCTGCAGGAAGCCATCGTCACGAATGCGAGCCATGAGGTTCAGCGCCTGCTTGACGGTCATGCCCTCGCCTCCGAACTCCGGGGACTCCAGAGCGAGGAGCGGGACCAGCGGCTTGCCGGCCAGTGCCTCGTCCCAAACGAGGGGAGAGATGGACAACTTCTTGCAGACGTCGTCGCGCAGTTCCCTGAATGAGATGAACTGTCGTGGATATTTGGAGTGCTCAGGGTAGAGCATTTCGATGAGTTGCGTCAGGTCATCGTCGGCGTTGCGCACGGCAACGCGCACGATGTCGAGGCACTTGCGAAAATGAGCAGAACGGTTCTCCGCATCACGGAGGTAGTCCTGATAGAAGGCACGGAGGGCTTCGGACACCTTGGCTGCGTCAGCCAGTAGCATCCGATTCCTCCAGTTCACGGAGGGTATGCTGTAGCGCCTTGACCAAGGTCGAGACGTCCTCGACGTCCAGCCTCACGCCCTCCCGCGTGGGGCCTTCGCCGTTGGTGTGCTCCTGTGTCCGATGGACACGGATGTCGATTTTGGGCGGGTCACGTCGTCCGGGGACGGTCACGACCTTCATCAGCACCTCAGCCCGGCCACGCCACTTGGACGTGGTGGCGGGGACGCGCCAGATGACTTCTTCGTGGAACATGCTCATGCCTCCGTGAACTCCCAGTAGATGTATTCCTCGGTCTCGATAACCGCCTTGAGGTACGGCTGGTTGCATGAGCACCATGGTTGGTCGCAGTTGTCGCCGTGCGTCATGCGCTCACCTCGTACCAGTCAGGAGCCTCAACGCGACTGTAGCGCACGTTGGGCTTGGAGCGGAAGAAGCGTCGATAGGACTCGACGGCATCGCCGGGCACCTTGAACTCGTCAGGCATGGCGAGGACGAAGGGCGTTGTCTCAGGAATACGAATGGACATGTGACCCATCCGAGCGATTGGACCTTCGCAAGCGTGCGATTTGGTGTAGTCGTTTCTGCTCCGGTGCTCTTCGCACAAGCACGCAGCGTAGCGTGCAAGCCACTCAAAGTTCGCACGGCAGTCACCGGCCCAGATGGTGCACGGGTGGTGCTCGTGAGTGACGCCCCACGGGGCTCCCTTGCTGGTCAGGATGCGATACTCGATGCACTCCTCCTCCGTGAACCCATGTCGAGCCAGTGCTGCGCGGAGCATCTGTCCTGACTCGATAATCATCTTGCTGAGGCGCTGGTCATCCATCATCTGCGCTGATTTACCTGTGTCTTCGTCAAGCACGAAAATGTTCATCACTCATACCCCCTGACCACGGCAACAGCCTTGCCCAGCATCATTTGATTCAACGCCCAGCGGGCGAACTCAGATTCGGTCATGCCCTTGCGGGCCTCCTCGTCGTTGCAGTCCATGCACCAGTCCGTGTCTGCCTTCGCAAGCATGGGGTGGTTGAAGTTCTCAGCGCCACAGTTCTCACACATGGTTGCGTCGTCGTCACACTGGACCACGAGAACGCGCGTGAGCACGCCGCCGATGTCGACCATTTCGATTCTCATTCCTCTTCCCCCGTTCGTGGCGTCGCCCAGACAACCGAGCCCCTCACGTGTGGGGGCAACAGGTCACCGTTCATCGGGCAGAAAGTGCCGAGCACCATCATGTGAGAGGTCTCCTTCTCATCCACACGGTTGACGATAGTGCCCCTGTCGAGGGCTTCGTACACCATGTGCGGCGTGCGGTAAGTCAGCATGGCGTCGTCGCCAGCGAGCAAGCCGTAGTCGTAGGGCTCGCAGGGAATGCGCTCCTCGCAGACAGGGCAGGTGATGACGACAGACCACTGCTCAGCCATCTCGGTCTCGCCAGTGGGCAGCAGCAACTCCTCCTGTCCGTCGAACGTCCAGACGCCCTCCTCCAATGGGAAGGCTACGAGCGGCGTGCCGCACTTGCACTTCCATTGTTGGGCAACCTCTTGGCGCAGCATCATCTCTTGCATGTGCTGCTCCTGCGGGCTGCGGGACTCAACGTCGACGAGGGTAACTTCGCTCTCGTCCATCGTCCACCCGATGGACTCAACGAGCATGCGCATTCGGATGCGTGCTTGGGCGGCCTGCGGCGTGTTCTCTTGGACGCTCAGCGTGACCGTCTTCTCTCCGGTGCGGATGTAGGACAGGCCGAGACCAGCGGGCTGCCAGAGTCCGCCGTCGCGCAATCGCTCAAGGATGGTACGTGCTGCCTCTTGTGGCGCGAAGTCTTGTTCGTCACTCATTCGCTCGCCTCCCGTACATCGTTCAAGTTCTGTTTAATCTGCTCAGTGTGAGCGAGCAGTTCCTCATACGCAGTGATGAGTTTTGGGAGGTAGTGTAGCACGTGGTCAATTTCTGTGGCCTTGGCGTATTTACTGACGGAGTGGGCGAAACCTGCGAGGCCTTCGGCCTTTGTCCGCATGCGCCTCAAGTTCCCTTGGTGTTCGTCACCGAACAGGTAGTCACCGGTATTCATGCCCAAAGCCTCCCGTCTTCAAAGAGTCCCTCGTCGCGTGCACTCTCGTAGGCGGCGTCTGCCGCATCCTCTGCGTTGGCTTCCGCGTCTGGGTAGACGAGGTCGGGGTACATGTCTTCGAGGTAACGCATCAAGATGCCCTCGTGTTCGTGCTCGACGATGAGGTCCAAGAGCCACTCGATGCAGTCCTCTGGACTCGTGTCCTTGACCATCATCTCTGCGACCTCAGCCTTCGTCAGGTTCGTCATCATGTTGTTTGCTCGCATGTTTGTTCACCTCAGTACAGAATCTCGCTGAACATGGGCACGTTGGCCAACTGGTCCTCGATGGACCGGCCGTTGGCCTCCTTGCGCGCCATGTCGCCCAACACCTTGTGGACGGTCTGCAGGCGGTCGGTCAGGGTGCTGAAGTTCAGCGTCGAACCCTTGAGCGTCTGCTTGCCGTCGGTCCACTCAGGCTTGTGCGTGATGGCTCCGGTCAGGACGTTGTACACGTGGTAGAGGGACGCTCGGTCCTGCTCCTCCACACGCACCCACGGCTCTGCGCTGTTGGTCCAGCCTTGGCCGAGGACACGCCACATGTGTCCGCGAGAAATGCCCACCACGTCACCGTGGTCGTCACGCTTGATGGTGGGCTTGGTGATGAGGCCCTTGCGTTCGCAGATGGTCATCAGGCGCTCGAAGGTGTCTCGGCCAACCTCAATGTCCTTCATGTGCTCGGCCACAAGGATTTCCTGCGCGGCCACTTCCAAGACAGACATGATGCGCTCAGCCAACTTCTCAAAGTCGAAGTTGCCAAGCGTGCCCGTGGTGTGCTTGAGGCTGAGGATGGTGGCGGCATCGCCAAGCATCATGCCGTTGGAGCAGAGGCAACGCATGGCGACGGCTTGCACCTTGAAGGAGGACGAGCCGTCAAGCGAGTTGTAGATGACGAAGCCGATGCGGTAGTCACCGGACTTCATGCCCAGCGAACGGGAGTTGAATCCGAGCGACTTCGCGGCCCTCTCGTAATCAACGCTGCTCGACGCGTCAACGAAGCACGCCGACTTGCCGCCCTCGTTCCATGCGAGGACTTGTGCGGGCCAGCCGCGCTCAGCCGCCATGTCGAGGACAGGGCCGTAGCCCTTGCGGTAGGGCATCGGGTAGTAGCCCGCGCTGAAGGTGCCGAGGTAGGCGCCAGCCGGGCGCTTCTCATCGGCGTAGAGCGGGTTGAAGATGTGGTAGGCAGAGGGCTCGCCGGCCGCATTGTTGACGCGGGCAACAGTTGACCCCGCCTGCCCCTCTTCGTGCATGACGAAGGCAGGCTTGCGCACGGGGTCGAAGTCCCAGTTGATGGCGTCCTTCTTCCGACGTCCGCCGCTGAACAGCATTTCGTCGAAGGGGCCATCGGGCATGACCACCTGTTGCTCGCCGTCTTCGGCGACCACCGTCACGGTGGGGGCGCTGGCTTGGGTAGGCGTGGACCAGAGCGGGGTCTCGTCGTCGACGTTGTCCGTCGAGCGGAGGCCCAGTTCCTCTCCGTACTCAAACGCGGACACGATGCTGATGTGCTCATCAGTCACGTGTAGCGGTGGGTACTGCGCAAGGTGGGCGTTGATGCCCTCGCCGCGCATGCTGTCGTCGGTACGAACGAGGATGGCCACACGGTCGCCCGTGATGCGCTCGAAGCGCGCCACCATCGTTCGCGGCAAGCGAACGGAACTGATACCCGCCGTCGACGGGTAATCCAGTTCCAGCATGTTCGCCGTGCTCTGCGTCACTTTTCCAATCAGTACGTTTTCGTTCTGCATGTTCATTCCTCTGTGTTCTCGGTTTTTCATTTGTTTGCCTCGTTTTGGTGGAAGGCAACCACTTCTCTTTATTGGGGAGTTAAAAGGGACTGGCCGCAGTGGGCCGAATCGAGTGAATGGGAAAAGGATAAGCCAGCCGTCTCCATGGGAGGGGCATGAGCGGACCGCTTGAGCAGGCTTGGGCCTTGCTCAAGTTCCAGCCCGCTGAGGGAACGCAACTGGGTCAGGGGCTGAACCAGTTCGTGTACGGTCTCGAAGGCGACCCGAACGTCACCAAGGTCGGGAGCGCCGCTGCGCTCTCCGACATGTATCTGTTGAACAGGCTTGCTGCGATGAACCCGCTGTTTGAATCACAACAGCCCATCCCAATGACGCAGGCGCTGCCGATGGAAGCAGCCGCTCGCTTCGGCAGCAGTTCTCCTATTCTGTCTGAACAGTTGCGCGGAAGGCCTGTGGAAGAGACCGCGAGAGACCCCCTCCGAGGGAGGGAACTGGCTCAGGCCCTCATGGACCAGACGAGTCAAGGGCCGCTGCTTGAGGCACTCGGTGTAGGAGACGTGAAGCCGGCGAACTGGATGCAGGTCCAGCCACAGCGAGGCATCCCTGAGGCTGTGGTTACAGGAGACCCGAGTCGAGAAGGGCTGGCAGTCGTTCACGACCCAATGTTCTACGGTGCTGCGAACCCACAAGAGCCACTGGCCCGCTTTGCAGCGGAAGCCGCTCGGGGAACGCCTCGTCGCCTCGGGATTGATTACACGGTTCCCGAACCTCTGCGGGAAACATTCGCTCGTCGAATCGACGAACTACCGTTCGACCAGTTCACCGAGCCAATCTTTGAGAGTGAAGTCCCAATGACGCTCGGCGAAGAGCAGGCGATGATGGACAGGATTCTGCAGAACGAGGCCGAACTCACTCGGATTCTTTCTCCCGTCGGCGCATCTCTTTGAACATCTCGACGGCTGCGATTGAACGCGGGTAGGCGTCAGCAATCAGATGGCTGATGCCGGGCTCACCGCGCTGCTTGGGGAACGTACCACAGTGCTCGTACTCGTCTTCGTGCCGAGGTTTGGTGTCCGCGTCGAGGTTGGCTTGGACGACGCGCCACATGAAGTCGGCAATGCGCCGCTTGAACTGCTCTTCGTTGTCTCCATCGAAGCGCATGATTTGGTCAATCATGCCAAGCATACCCCTGAGATTTCTGGTCCAGTAGGGGTCTTCGTGGTCCTGCAAAGACCAGACATTGATGCGCGTGTTCTCGGTTACTTCATCTTCCATCCTCGTTCCTCCTTCAGTCGCTTGACCAGTTGACTCACCAACCCTTTGCGCTTCTGGACGTCACCGCCGTCCAGCACAGCCTTGACCACCTCGCGCTTCTCCTCGACCACGCGGTCGAAGTGCTCGTCCACCGTGCCCACGCAGGACAGGTAGATGGCGTGCACGTGCTGGCTCTCTTGACCGATGCGGTACACACGGTCCTCGGCCTGCTCTTCGTCGGTGGGCGTCCACTCGCGCTCAAGGAAGAGCACGGTGTCCGCGGCGGTGAGGGTGATGCCTTCCTTGGCGGCCATGGTGTTGCAGATGAGCACCTTCACGTGGCCCGCTTGGAAGTCGTCGACGATGGCCTGCCGGTGATGGGAGGCCGTGTCGCCGCTGATGGTGCGGCAGTCAGGGAACTTCTCAGCCAGTTTGGTGAGAACGTCACGGTGGTGGGTGAACACCACAATGGGCTTGCCCGTCTGCTCACGGTAGAGTTGAATCCAGTCGGCTGCGTAGTTGACCTTGACGCGCCCGCACTCGTGACGCAGTTCGTTCAGCATCTGGAGCGCACTGCCCGGAGGCAGGGGCTCGCCGTTGAAGTAGCACTTGTTGATGAACGCGTCCCATTCCTCCTGCAGGATGTCGTAGGGTCGCCGGTCCTCGGGCGTGAGTTTGATTGGGAAGAACGTCCGCGTCTTGGGCGGCAGTTCAGGGAGCACCTCGCTCTTCAGGCGACGGATGCACAGGTCGCGCGTGCGCTCGTTGAGTTCCTGCGTGTTCGACGCACCGCTGAAGTCCCAGCCCCAGCCGTCGTGGTAGGGGTCGCAGTAGCGCTGCAGGAAGTCCCACTCGGAGTTGAATTGGTCAGGGCGCATGAGGTTCAGGGTGTTGAAGAACTCACGCGGTCGGTTGGAGATGGCCGTGCCCGACAGGGCGAGGACCTTCGGAGAGCACCGAGCCACACGGAGGGTGGACACCGTGCGCTGCACCGGCTTGTCTCGACTGCCGCTGTTCTTGATGTAGTGCGACTCGTCGAGGATGACGAGGCGTGGAGCGATGCCTACGAGGCTGTCTTCGTACTTGCCCATCATGTCGTAGTTGACGAGGACAAAGTCAGCGGTAGGAATGTGAGTTGCGAAATCGAGGTCGCGCGCTTTGAGGTAGGCCTCGGCTGAGGCACGCGTCTTGCACTGCTCCTCAGAGGCACCTTGCTCACGTGCGAAGTCCTTGACCTGCTGCGCCTTGATGGCGCCACGGGGCTCGATGACGTGGACGGATTCTGACGGAAGCCACTTGTTGAGTTCCCTTTTCCAATTGAACTTCACGTTCGACGGGCAGACGACCACGGCTGGGCGAGCGTCTGGGTGCAGGGCTGCGTAGCCGATGGCGCTGATGGTCTTACCAATGCCCATCTCGTCACCAATGAGGCAGCGACCGTTGCTCAGTTCAGCGAAGGCCACGGCCACCTTCTGGAAGGGGTAGAGGTCGAGGCCGGTCGGGAACTTGCCCGCCAACTTGGTGTCGATGGCCTCGACGCCTTCGCGCGTGAGGGTGGCTGCGCTGCTGATGGCAACGCGCTCGATGGTTTCCTCGACCGCTTGGCGCACGTCATCGCACGATGCGATGGCTTCGGCCAGCGGCGGGTAGAGTTGCTCCACTGCGTTGTGCAGCGTCCACGCTTGCGTGGTGGGGATGGACCAGCAGCGCTGGTTGGCGTGCCACTTGCGTCCGCTGATGCCGCGCACGACCTCGACGACCTCTGCGTTGTACGGGAAGTGGAGGTAGAGATGAGTGCGCTTGGTCTTGACCCAGCAGTCGGTGGCCGGTATGTCGTTCATGTCTGCGTAGGCAGACATGGCGGAGGTGTCGTAGCCGAGCCGCTGGAGCAGCGTGCACGCCTCGGCGATGACGCTGGAGTAGGCTTGGATGCTCCACGCGCGCTTGTCGGAATCCCACATGTGCTTGGGGAATCCGAGGTTGCTCTTGAGGAAGCCATTCGTGTCTGGGTCGTAGGCATACCGGAGGGCGAGCCGGTCACCGAACTTGGGGTGGCGGTACGCTTCGACGCTGACCAGTTCACCCTTCACTCTTGCTCGCCTCCGCCGTTGAAAATCTCGTCCGCCTTCGCGTTGAACTCGTCGGTGAGAATCACTCCCTCGTCTTCGAGTAGACCATGGAGTTGCATGATGTATTGGTTCAATTGTGTGGTTTCTGCGGCGAGACTGTTGCGCCATCGGATGAGTTCGTCGGCATCCTTCTCCAGTCGCCTGATGTATTCGAGACGCTTCTCGGCTACCTCTTGCCACGTCATGCCGTAGTCTGCGGGGTTCACTCTTCCTCACCTTCGATGTAGTCTTGGAAGTCCATGTAGTCGAACTCCCCATACCAGCCTTGAGTTTCGTAGAGGTTCTCAAGGTAGGTGTGCACACGATTCATCTTCTTGTGCAAGCGCTCCCACGACTCCTCCAGTTCAGCAATGCGCTTCTTGGCCTTGGACAGTGCAATGTGAACGCCGCTCATTCCTCTCCCTCCCATTCGATGTAGTGGTCAAAGTAGTCCTCGATAATCATCGGCATGTTGAGTTGCACCCTCCCTCGAAGATTGCCCTCGCGCACAATGAAATAGAACTCGTCGAGTTGCCGTTCCACACTTTCAATTTTAATTCTCATTCGCACACCTCTTCTTGTGCCATGTAGACTGCAATGACGTTGTTGCTCGCAACGAGTGCTGCGCGGAGAACAGCGTTCTCGCGCTCAAGCCGGTGCGTATCGCCAGCCTCAGTCTGTCGCAGTTGCGCCAGTCGCTGACGCAGTGAGGCGTTGTCGCTTTGGAGCGTCTTGATGGTGGCCTTCAACTCATTGAACTCCTCGTTGGTCTTCTCGACCATGAACTGCGTGAGTTCGACCTTCTTCTTGGCGGGCTTCTTCTTGGCGGGCTTCTCGGACTTGGGCTTGACGTCCTCGCCCGTGGGCAAGACGTTCTTCGGTCCACCCTTGCGGCTCGGCTTGACGGGGCCAGTTGATTCGCCCCGTCGCTCGATGTCCACGCCGCTCTTGCGCAGCATGCTCAAGCGCGTGTAGACTGAGCCTTGCGTTCGCCCCAGCAGGGTTGCGATGTTCTTTGTGGAGGTGCCCTTGGCCCACTCCTCACGCAGTCGCTCAACGTCTTTCGTTGTCCATTGTCCTCGGTTCATATTGGTCATGTTCATGCCTCCTTTGTTTCGTTCTCCACCTTACTGATGGCGAGTTGGATGAGAGAAGTCCAGTGCTTCTCGTCGATGCCCCAGTCCTGCAGGATGTATTGCAGGAAGCCTTCGAGGCCTTCGCGGTCGAACTCGCTGAGCCACTCCTCGATGGGAGCGACCAGTCCGTTGACGAGTGCTTCACGGTTGTACGGATTGTCGGGGTTCATGCGTCCACCTCCTCAACAGTAAAGTCCACACACGAAGTATCGTGCTCGTCGAACCAATCGGGGGCAGGGCAGTGGGCTTCGTGCCAAGCCTGCTGTTCGTTCTCGGCTTGCACTTCCACATCCACCCACTTTGAGAATTGAATGCGCACGCTGTAAGCCCCCTCGTCCATTTGCTTGGCGACACGGTCCACTTCCGTGGTGTCGTGACCGTCGTTCCAATCGAACCACGGTAGTTCCGCTCCGTCCAACGCTTCTTCCAAGCCTTCGGCTTCCACGTCCACGTCCACGAACTTGTCGAAGTAGTAGCGCACCAAGTAGGTCTTCTTACTCATGCGTCCACCCCCTTCAGCACCCAGTCGCCGTGTTCACGGGACCACACGTAGTCGCTCGTCCAGCCTTCCACGCCGATGCGACGGAAGCCCTCGTTGGGCTGAGTCGGCGTCATGCCCACAGGGTCGATGGCGATGAAGTCCGGCGGGACCATGTTGCCGTGTTCCTTCACGCACGTGAGTCGAGTGTGCAAGTCGAAGGCGCTGAAGTAATACACTGGTGCGAAGGAGCCGGGCACACCCAACTCACTCAGCACCCACTTGCCGTCGACTTGTTTCAGCGTTAGATTCACGTAGTCTTCGTCTTCGTCGTCCAAGGAAACGCTGATGGTGCGCTCGCCGTCGTGCTCGTCTTGGTAGATGTAGAACTCTTCTTCGGTCACGTTTACAGCCCCCAGTAATGGTCAATGATGAACGCCACTGCGTCGTCGTCAAGTTTCTTGTTGGCGTGAGCCGCCTTGAGAGTCCGAGCGAGGTCGACAGCAGACGCGACCCCCACGGTGTATTCGGAAAGGTCGGCCATCCGAACGGTGTGCTCCAACAGCATATGGAGCGCCGATGAGTTCACTGCTGCTGTCCACTGCGATTCTTCGGTCATTCGTCACTCCTCCATAGGATGTCTCGGGACACAGCCTCTTGCGCGATTTCCGCCTCGCGTCGCCGCTGGTAGGGACCGGAGCGAGGCAAGCCGTCGACGTAGACGACGTAGCCGTTGCCGGTCTCGTACTCGATGGTGATGTACTGGCCTGCTGCGTAGAAGATTCGTTCACTCATCGTCCTCACCCCAGTTCGTGAGCGGGCCGATGTAGAATTGGAAGAGGTTGGTGTCCTGCCTGTCGAACTCCCACGGGTCACGACCCTCGCTCCAGCGCTCTTCCATGTCCTTCTCGTGCCTCTTTTCGGCGTAATCGTAGTTCCACATCCAGTAGTCTTCGTCGTCCACAATGATGTGCTGTACGTACTTTTCCCGACCAAGGCCGCCGTAGTATTCAGCGCGGGCCCTGCACCAATCGGGCAAGGCGATGCCTTCGTGGTCACGGAGCAGAAGCATTTGCGTCTGGTGGCCACGGGTGTCCGTGTGCTCTTCCAGAATCGCCTTCTCTTCGTCCGTCAGTTTGCGCATCTCGTATTCGTTTCCTCTGATGTCTCTTCCAGTCATGTATTCGTTGCTCATGTTCAGTTCTCCTTGGGCTTGTAATCGAGGTGGTCCTCGGGGAGTCGGTGTGTTCGGCGTTGCGCCATGTTCTTCATCATCTGCACGACGTTGCGTCCAGCCTGCTTGAGTCGCTTCTCGCTCACTTCGTCGGGAGCCATGTCTTCGATGAGTTCGGCCAAGGCGAACTCCTCAGTGAGCAGCAAGGCCCAGATGATTTCGTACTCGGCGTGAGGGATGCTGGCGGCTCGCGTGCGGGTGTAGTTGCGTGGTCCCATCAAGTCGTCCACCTCATGTGGTCGCCACAAGTGTTGCAGATGAAAAGGAGGAAAACATCTCCTTCGTCAGGGAATACCTCTTCGCGTTCTAAGCGAATGTCGGTGCTGCGGCAACCCGGACAGGTATCACAGTCCCGGTATTCCACCATGCCCCAAATCCTCGGTTCGCGGTCAGTCATGCGTTCACCTTCACAACCATGTCGTATTCCAACAGGTAGCCCCAGTCGTGGGTGCTGAGGATTTCCTCGATGAGTTCCTGCTTGGTCATGTTCGCAAGGGTCGGACCCAAGCGGTAGCCGTCCTTCGACAGGAGAGTGCCGTTCTTCTTGATGTCGTCCTTGTTCATGCGCTCACCTCGTAGGCGTGGGGGAATCGGTCGCGCATGTATCGGTGGTCGTTCCACTTGGACTCAGGGCCCTCGTTGAAGCGGGTCCATTCGGCCTCCAATTCAGGGAACCCCTCGTAGGAATCGAAGTGCGTGTCCATCGGGTCGCCGCCCCATGCCCAAGCCACGACGGCCTCAGGGATTTCGCGGGTCGGGACGCCGATTTCGTAGGCGTGGTCGATGAGGTCGAAGACCCACCCATCGCCGTCCTTGGCGTCCTCCTCAACGAGAGCGAGGAATTGCTTCATCACAGGTCCGGTAGTGGTCATTCTCTCAACACTCCTGCAGTTTCTCCGTCAAGGAAGCAGTCTTGGTATGCCTCAGCCCCGCAAAGGCGGCAGGTCGCGTAGAGCGTGCCGAGGTAGGCGCCAAGGCCAATCGTTCCGCCGTTGGCGTTCTCAGCACGCATTTTCCATTCATGTTTGCACTTGTTCATTCTTCATCTCCTCCGGGTATCAAGTGGCTCACGTCGACGCGGTACACGCCGTCGTCCTCCACTGGAAGCGTAGGTTTCTCATCCGTTTCGCTGGTTTGTTGCGGAAGGGCTGCGAGGATTTCGTGCTGGTGCTTGCCTGCGAGTGAGCCGAAGCGCTCTTCGTCCGCTGAGTAGAACCTCAATTCGGCCGAGGCTGCCAGAGAGATGCCACAGCGAGCGCACGTAGCATCCATTCTGTGATAACCGTCTCCATCGTCTTCAGGGTCGATGACCACGTCTTCCCAGACGTGCCCATCGACCATGCACGTGTTGAAGGCTTGGAAAGTCTGCATCTCGCTTTCCAAGCGAGCGGCTTGCTGCCGCAGTTCTTCTGCCTGTTTCCTGTATTCGTCCATATTCATTTCAGTCATCACCTATCCTTTATTGGGGAGTTAAAAGGGACTGGTCGCAGTCACTCTTCCTCGATGTCGCAGAACCACCGAATCCACTCAGCGTCCTCCAACTCATCGTGATACAGCAATCGAAGAACGCCTCGTGCTGCCTCTACTTGGTGCTGTAACCGCTTGACTTCTGCGAGCAGGTCAGGTGCGGCGGCCATCAATTGCAGGTCAGGCTCTTGTGCCATCGGGCCAACCCGAATGTCGACGATGTCCACACCCTTTGTACCATAAGCCCAATGAATTGCTTCATGGTTGGTTAGAATTGTACTATCCCAGACCCAAGGTCCGGGGGTGTGTCCGTCGAATTGTTCTGTGTTCATTCTGATTCCTCCTTACGCTTGAAGTATTCGTCAGCCTCGTCGTCATCAACGGCGGCGATGAGGTCGTCAAGTTCGCCGCGCTCACCCGCCTCAATCACGGAGCACATGGCTTCCCATAGCATCGTGTGTTCTGCATTGTTGAAGCCCCACTCAGCGAGGCGCTGCACGAAGTCAGCGATGCATGAGTGAACGGCTCGTTGCTTGAGGTTGTCCACGTCTTTCTGTTGCGTGTCGTCCATTGTGTTCGTCAACCAAAAGAGTTCATCCCGTTGCCGCTTGACCATGCGGAGCAGTTGCGGGGCAGCCGCCATTGTGTTAGCAAGACGAAGAGCGTAGTCCTTCTGTCGGGGAACCATGCCTGTTTCATCAGCATCGTTTTCACATGCCCCGTTAGCGTCATACACGTTCACAGAACCATAGGCGTAGCCAAACTCACCTTGCTCTATTTCCTCAGGACTGGTACACACACCGCAGTCACAATGGATGCCGTAGTGTGGTACGCCTCGCCCGTCTAACCAGTGGTGTGTTCTCAATTTTGGTGGCTGCACATCGGTCAGTAGTTCGTCAAAGTTCAGTTCGTCTTCGTTCACTCATTTCCCTCCAAATATCCAGTCAGGGTGGAACCGAAGTAGTGATGCGACACAGGGTGTCGCGCGAAGTATTGCCTGAGCAAGGGCTTCAGGTCAGGATGCGGTGAGTAGAAACGGTCACGGCCAGACGTTTTGTCGGCCCGAAGGATTGCCTCGCCCCCGTTCAAATCCTGAGAGCGAATGAGACGCGTGATAGCAACGCGAGCGGCACGAATGGCGTTGGGTGCTTGGGCATGGTCGACCTCAAGGCACAACCGAAGATGCGAACCGATGGCCCACTGCGGCGCACCTGTAAGGTAAATGTAGGGCAGTGCGTGGACGATGAACTGTTCGCGCTTGGCTTGAGTCCAATTGTCGGGTGCGCCTGCGAAGTGCTCGTCCAGCGCGTTCACCACGTCGGCGAACTCGCCAACGGCAGGAGCCATTCGAGACTGTCGCTCACTACGGAGTGTGAGCACGACACGGCTTCTGCTGAGCACGATGATGCTGCCGTCTGGCTGCAGAAGTGGCGGCTGTAGAAGAACATACTGAGACTCTTCTCGGTCCGGCCATAGCGCGTCAAGGATGCGTTCGTGTAGGTCATCAGGTAGCACAAGTTCAGTCATGTTCATTCCTCCTCTCCGAGAGTATTTAGCGCGCCGAACAATTCGGCCCATTCCTCACTGGACAAGACCACCAGCCAGCGCATGGGCATGTCCTCAATGACTTCAACATCGGAGGCCAGCAGTAGGTCAAGGGCGTCCACCGGATTGACGATAGTTCCCTCCGCCGCTGCACGCTTGCGCACAGCCGCGACAGACCCTCGCCACTCTCCGTCGTAGTACGACTTCTGGTCGAGCACAGGGTAGTCGGCAGCAGCGTCGAGCATGCTCTGGATGAAGTCACCTGCAGGTGTACCTTGCTCGGCACAGAGGTAGCCTTCGTCATCCGAGTGCCAGCCTCCCCCGTGCTCTGCAGAGAGCACGCCTTGCACGTACACGTGGTTCGTCCGGTCAACGAGCCACTGCTCTTTGGCGTAGGGGAACCCTCGGACGATGGTCAAACAATCACCCACGCTTTGTCGCCCATCAATCGGTTCCACTCCTCGTAGTGAGGGTGGTCGGGGTGGCGTGTTTCCACCCTGTCTCCCGTTCCATCGTAGCGTTCAATGGCCCCGTTCATGTCGGGGTAGAGGATGATGCCTCCATCACTCAGTTCGATTCCTTCGCTCATGCTTCTTCCTCCGTGAGTGCGGCGAACTTCCGCTTGGATTCGGCGAGTTCCTTCTCGCAGTTGGCGACCTTCTTCAGCATCGCCTCCATGTAACTCCGGGCGGCGTCGACCTGTTGGGCCACGTACCTCTCGACGTACTCCTCGTCCGTCCAGTTCGCATACGATTCCTCGGCACGCTTGAGGTCCTTCTGCTCACGCTCCAACGAGTTTTCACGTGAGCGCATGAACTTGTGTGCGCTCTCGATGGCCAGCCGCTTCTCTTCGCTCTCGGCATCGACGGATGCGAGGTGGTCGGCGATGGCGGTCAGGCGAGCGATGAGGTCAGCGTAGGTGTAGATGGTTGGAACCGCTCCGCGAATTGCCCAGTTATTGCCGTGGCCGGAAGGGGCACGCTCATCGGTGTCGAGGAATACGAAGTCGAGCGACGAGGGGTCGCTCCAACTGTAACTGCGCCGGGAGTTCTTGACGATGGCCACGAACGGCTCGCCGTTGTGCTCCTTCTTCACCTTGCGAATCGCAGCCTTCACGTCCTTGACGCGCGCTTGGTAAAAGTCGACGTGCGCGTTGCACTCGACCTTCAGGTGGATTCCGTAGTGGCCGTTGTTACTACCCGGCACTACGTCGCGGTCGGGGTAACAGACGAGGCGGCCAATCGCCATCGACACGCCCTGCTTGTCGCCCCAGTAGTGGCTACCCTTCGTCTTGGCGTTCAGTTTCAGCGGCATGCGGAAACGCCGTGGGTTCTTCGGATGCAGAATGTAGTTCGGGTTATGCACGTAGCGGCCATCGTCGTCTCTCGTTCCTGCTTGCCAGTATTTCATTTCGTTCATGTTCACACCACCCATCCATATTGATAGGAGCATTCGAGGCAGTCGATGTCCTGCCACGCGGTGAACGTCGGTTCCTCTTCGACGCCTCCGCCGACACCCTTGACGTTCTCGGAGCCACACTTCGGACACTCGTCCCTGCGTATGCAGTCGAAAACGTGGTCGTGCCAAGCATCGCCTTCGCCGTAACAGCCTCCGTCTACTGTGTATCGAGTCATCTTCAAAGCCACCTGTGTGTGATTGCGTAGCCACCTGCAGAGTCAGGCTCGCCGTTGCGAATGCCGTGTGGTTCATCCGTGCCGTTGGGCCAAAGCACTCGGCCGAGGCTGTAGATGAGATGAAAGCCCATGTCCATACCACAGCCTTCGACCTTGATGCCGTAGTGTTCGTCGCTGTACTTCCAGCCCAGTGCGACGGATGCGAGGTAAGTCAAGTCGTAAGGATAGTCCTCCTCGATTTGACGCACCTTGATGAAGCGGGTCATGCCCGACCTCGACACGTGTTCCAGTTGCGTGTAGATTATGTCGTTCGGTTTGATGCGTTCTTTCAGTTGTTCAATCGCTTGTTCTTGGTTCATGCGGTCACCTCAATGGGGAGTGCGTATCGGTAGCGGCCCGGCGAACCTTGGCGGACCATGTGTCCGTTCCGGTATGCCCAGCCGAGCACACCGCTCACGGCGTTCGTGTGCTTGGGTTGGTAGTTGGCGCTCAGGTTTGAGCAGGCCAGTTCGTAGAGTTGGCGTGAGGAGTAGTAGCGGCCCGGCTCCATGAGGGCGGCGTAGCGTCGTGCGCGTCGTTCGCTCTTGGCGGTCAGGCTCATTCACTCGTCCTCCTGTGGGGTGTCGCTGACCATCCAGCCTTCCTGCCAGTCATGCACGAGGTACGATGAGCCGTCCTCGTCGTGTTGGACCAAGCCGTCAGGACACATGCGCATGAAGTCCTCCTCGAAGTAGTGGAAGAGGTCCTCCGCGTACTCGACGCGGTAGTCTTCTTCGCCCCTGAGTTCGCGCCAGTACATCCGGGCCGCGAGCGTCGTCACCCTGTCCAGTTCCTGCATGTCGAGGCGTGCGAGACGGCGGTAGCCGTGGTAGCCTGCTTGGCGCAGTTCCGTTTCCACCTTCGAGAGCACACGTCGCTGAATCTCGTGAGCGAACTGTTCGTCGGTGTAGTGAGAGACATTGCATCCCCACTCGGCTCGCGCAAGTTCAGCGAAGAACTCACGCTCGAACACGTAGGGTGTACCGTCATCGGTGTCCGTGTAAATGGTAGACACGTGGGTGTTGACGAAGTTGAAGCGGCGCAGTGCCTCGTCCACGGTCACACCGTACAGTGCATCCGGCTCGCCGTCAGGGATGATGCGGCCAACGCCACAGACCATCGCCAGTGTGCCGAAGCCAAAAGAGCACTGGAGTTCGCTCAGTGTCTCAGACAGTTGCACGTTCTTCTCTTCGTAGTTCGCAATTCCAATGTCCAAAGTCATGTTCATTCCTCCTTGATGCTCATTTGCATAGTCGTGACGGCGAGTCCAAATGCCTCAGCCATGCTGCTCAGGCACTCGACCATCGCAGTGAGTCGGTCGTCGGCAAGCGACGCTGATGCTGAAGCGAGGGCCTCGGCCACGGCGTCGGCTGGAATGTGGCTGACGATTTCATCCATCTTGATGTGTGAGGCGAGGTCGTCCATGTCGATGCGCTCGGCCACTTCGTCCATGTCGAGTCTCGCCTTTCGGACGAACTCATCCATGTCGATGTAGCCAGCGAGGTCGTCCATGTCGATGTGCCCAGCGAGTTCGTAGAAGTCCAACTCACGAGCGATGTCGTCGGCGTGGAAGTCCCGAGCCACCTTGCTCGCCACGTCGTCGAGGTCGAGGTCGTCGACCACCTCATAGGCCAGCGTGTCGTAGTCCAACTTGTACTTGCGGGCGAGCACATCGTAGTCGATGTGTTGCACCAAGGCCTCGGCCAGTTCGTCTACATCCAGCGACTGCATGAGCAGTTCAGCCTTCTTCTTTCGTCGGTTGTTCATCCATTGTTTCATCATTGTTTTCACCATCGGTTGTTCTTTATTGAGGGGTTAAAAGGGACTGGGCTCAGTCCCTCGATTCGGTTACTCTTCTTCCTCCATGGGTGGGAGTTCTCCGCTGACGATGCCGCCGTGTTTCTCGATGACGGCAGTCACGATGTGAGTGGGGACCCAGCCGTACACGGTTCCGGTCGGCGAGTCGTCGGGGTAGTCAATGTAGGGCATGAGCGATTGCTCTGCCTCACTTGGGAAGCCAACCTCGACGCTGGTGTATGCCTCGGCATGGTTTGTGCGTGGGCTGCAGTAGTGCGTTCGGCTGGCTTGGACCGACATGCTGAAGCCGTCGGCGCAGGTAATTCGTTCGTTCATCACAAGTCCTCCATGTTGTACAGGGAAAGGTTCCAGTGGTTGCCCCTCTCGAACCAGAAGCCATGCTCGTCCACGAGGTTCATGAACTGCTCATGCAGTTCCGTGCTGCGAGGATGGTAGAAGTTCAGCACTTCATAGAGCGGTCCCTCGAAGGACATGCTCACGGTGTCGTCGTTGGCGTAGTGGAAGTAGTTCGAGCCTTTGATGTCCGAGCGACGGGTCATCTCCCCGTCGCTCTTGAACGAGTAGGCAAGGTCGTTGAAGTAGATGGTTACGTCGTAGTGCAGTTGGTTGGCGACCAGCCACTTGCGAATGGCATGGGTCACACGTAGGTTGCGCATCTCCTGAAGAGTCATTCTTCTTCCTCCTCGGTGAAGTTGCAGTGGTGCAGTGGTCCGAGTTCCCACATGAAGAAGCCCTGTCGTTCTATGTGAGAGTAGGAGAGTGCGCCGTAGTCGGACCACTCAGCATCCAAGAGCGCTTCGCTCGCAAGAGACAAGGCTTCCTCAAACGTGTAGGCGTCAACAACGACGCCCTCTTCGCACACTTCAGGGATGTATGCCCACCAAGATTTCTGCTTCATGCGTTCACTTCCTTGCGCTTCTCCCAGTCGCCGTGGTCTTCGTCCCACACGTATTCGCCTGAGATTTCGTAGAGTTCTGAGGCGTCCACGCGATTTGTGTGCATCCACGTGACGAACTGGATGAGGGTGTCGAAGGCGTCGAGCAGGTGTGCTTTCGAGAGGCCCTTCTTGAAGAGCCACTCGTCCTTGATGACTTGGGACGCCGAGCGGCGAGACACGCGCATGCCCGTGCGCACCTCGAACTCCAGTCCTTGGAGCATGAAGGGGATGCGAAGGCCGACAGGGCCAGTCGCTTCCAATGCACGGTGCATACGCTCGACCAGTTCCATGAGGTCGGCGCCGGGCCTGAGCCTCGTCCCAGTGTCGCGTTTGAGTGTGTTCCAATTCGCTTCCAATGCTTCGTAGTAATTCATGCGGTCACCTCCGGGTGCAAGTGAGTGGGAATCCATTCGGGAGGGCAGTCGTTTCTCAGCGCGCTTGCGATGGCCTGAGCCATAGCAACGGCAGGGTCTTCGTCCATGCCGACGGCGGTGGTTCCCCACTTGCCGCCCCAGTGAATCCAGCACACCCAGCCCCACGCTGCCGAGGGGTAGACCCTCAGTCCTGCGCGCCGGTCCCAGTCGGGGTCCGGCAATCCGTTCTTCAGTCCTGCTCCTTCAGTCCAATCTGTCTTCATGTTCATTCCTCCTCGAAGGCGACGTAACCCGCTTCAATCATGCGAGTGAGCCAGTTGTTTTCGTGAGCCAAGTCCGCGTAGCGGATGATGTCGGCGATGTTTTGGATGGCCTGAAGCAGGCTTTCCCGCTCCCGTTCCAACCGCAGGGCGTATTCGTGCAGGTCTACGTAGGCTTGGTCTTGTTCGTCGTATTCGCTCATGTTCATTCCTCGTGTGTTCAAAGAGTTCAATGTGTTCAATGTTCAAAGGCTCCCATAGAGAGAGAGAGAGAGTATGTATGGTGTATAGTATGTAATTGTTGTATTATTACTACTACGTAACTACGTATCAGGCTCGCAGTCTTGCGGTTCCTTACGTGTGAAGGGTGGGGAAGCCCGACCCCGAAAGGGTCGGGAGGTGAGTGGGAAGGGCAGGTTGCGTGGCGCTCTGCGGCGTCAGGCAGATTTTCCTGCAAGGAAAAGTGGGAAGCAACCCACGGAAGGCCTCGCCCCAACCTTCACGTCTGGTGCGGCTGGCCAGCCTTCGCGCACGTTGCCGTCGGCGAAGGTTGGGGTCGAGGGATAGCGCATAACCCGCTACATTTACCACCACTACCTCAGGCAAATGTCGCTGCGGGGGGACTCTTTACTTGCACGTGCTCGCCCCGATGAGCCACCCACGAAGGTGAGTGGACTACGCACGCTGCGGGCCTTGAGCCCGCCCGAGTATGCCGTGGTTCATGCTTGGTCCTCCTGTGCGATGTTGTGAATGTGAAGTGAAGCGGGGCAGGCCGGGGGGAAGCCTCCTGCACGCTCGGTTTCTAACCCGTTCGGGCTCGGCGTGCTTTCAGAAAGGGCAGGCTGTTCACCTGCCCCGCTTCGGGTTGCACGGTATGGACCCCGTGCGGTCGAGGACTACGAGCCGTCCACCGGCCTTGCCTGTCGGCAGCGCGCTCACTCAAGGAGCGAAACGCGCTTCGCGCCCTCTTCGAGGCGCTCGGCCTTGGCGGCCTTGTCGCACCACCAGTCTTCGCCGTGGACCATGCGGACCCACGCCTTGATGGCGGCGTCCTTGGTGGCGTAGATGCGGAGTTCGCCCTGCTTCTCGCCGGTCGTGTGAATCACGCCCTCGGCGGTGTAGGCCTCGCCCTTCTCGACGGCGGTGGCCAGAGCGTCAGCAGCAGCGCGGCGCTTGTTGGCGCGGCGGTGAGCAGAGAGTCCTTGCAGGAGCGCGCGGACTTGGACGTCCTTGTTTTTCCCGCGGGTGGGGGTGTAGCGCTCGACGAGGATGCGCTGCGCACCTGCCTTGCTCTTTCCGTTGGGGAGCGAGGCAATGGCCTTGGGGCCGTCAGCGACAGCGTTGTCGGATGCAGCGGACAGGCCTGCGTAGACCTGCTTGCGCGTGAAGTCCGTGGTCACGTATTCGTTCGACCACTCGATGCGGCCCTCAGCGAAGGCGTCGGGCTGGATGGGCAGCGCAATCGTGCGCGCGTCACTGCACACCATGCGGTGCAGGTAGTCCATCAGCGGCTCGAACTGAGTCGCATAAGGTGCATTGCGGTCAGGGGGTGCGGGCATCGTGGGTTCATGTTTTTGCGTCATGTGTGTTCACCTGTGTTCTGTGTTCGCTTGGGTGTCTGTGTCGAAGGTTCGACGGTCACTGTCCTTTGTTGAGGGGTTATAACCGACTGGCCCAAAACGATGGACTGCGGTCAACCCCACAGGGAGGCCCGCCCCGTGAGGGGCAGGCCCCCATGCCCCCGCCCTCCACGGGGGAGGGTAGGGGTAGGGGTGAGTGCCGAAGTTCGACGGTCACTGTCCTTTGTTGAGGGGTTAAAAGGGACTCAGTCAAAACGGGACACTGCGAGCCAGTCGGGTCGGGTTTAGACGTGGGCTTCGTGGCGCGTAAGGAGGGCAAACACACGCGTAGACCCACACATATGAGTGGGGTCGAGGGGCAACGCCCTCGCCACCCACGACGCACGACGGCGCCCCGCTCGCTGCCCCCCATGCGCGCCGGCCAGCCAGCCCGCCCCCCACGAAAACGAGCGCCGCGCCTGTGATACGAGCGGTGCGCGTGAGAGCGGCGCCCGACCCCCACCGGTTTAGCGGCGGACCGCAGCACAGCGGTTTAGCGGCGCCGAACGGGCGACGGCGGTTTAGCGGCTTAGGCGGAGGCATGGGTTTAGCCGGCGGTTTAGCGTCCTTTTAGGCGCACGCGGCGCTCCAGCAAAAAAATTTTCAGAAAATTTTCGGTGCACCTAAGCGTCCGTCGGATTTATCGCCAGTCCGCCCCTGCAGCGAAGCATGAGTCCGCTCGATGGTGCGTGGCTCGTGCTCAAGGAGATGCAGCCCGCGTTTCAGGACGACCCGAACGCTGCGCCCGAGGACATGCGGCACTACGGCCAAATGCAACAGCAGATGGAGCGTTTCACTCCTCGCGGGAACACGCTGAATCTGCCGAATCTTCCCAGTGGAGCGCAGCCGCCTCCTTACTTCGGCGGCTTTCCTTCTCTTGGGGGCACGGACATTTACCAAGAGCAGCCTGAACTCCAAGTGGCTGACCTTCGGCATCAGGCAGATTTTTCACGCAATCCCGGCGATGCTCGTCGATACAGGGAACAGGCTGACCAGATGGAAGCCGCCATGCAGCCTGCGCCTGCGCCGGAAGCGCAGTCGGAACTTTCCGACATGGATGAGGTCATGCGTATCTTGGCCGAATCGCAGAGGCGGGCTCGTGCGCCGTATTCGTACCGCCGCAAAATCAAGCCATTGAGCGACCAAGAGGTGTCGAGGGACCTTCGGCGCATTCGCAATTACCGGCGATGAACGACTGACGACCGGCGGTGTTAAATCCACACCGCATTCTTGCGGGTCATGAACGTCAGCATCTACGAAGTCGGGCCGCGTGATGGACTGCAGTCCCTTGAGCACGTGGTGCCGGTGGGTCAGCGTCGCTTGCTCATCCAGATGCTCTACGACGCTGGGCTGGACGACATCGAGGAGGTGTCGTTTGCGCACCCCAAGGTTTTGCCGCAGATGGCTGACGCTGAGAAGGTGTTCACGGGGCGTGGCTCGGCGCTGGTCATGAACGGTCGGGGCATGGAGCGGGCCAAGGCGTCTGGGGCCGAGGCCATCAACATCGTGTTCAGTCCCTGCGAGACGTTCAACCTGCTGAACCTCAAGGGGCAGCGCAGCGAACTGGTGCTGCGTTACCGCATGTTCATGGACGTGCCGAGCGAACATGTGCGGGTCTATCTCTCCATGGCCTTCGGTAGCCCGTACAGCGGCGTGCCCAGCGAGAAGACGATGCGCTCCTGCCTGCGTGATGCGAAGATGTTTGGCGACACGGTCGTGTTTGCGGACACCGTGGGCGCGGGGACCATCGCTGAAGTCAAGCGTTTCGCTGAGATGGCCGAGGAGGAGGGGCTGACGCCTGCGTTGCATTTGCATCACAAAGGGGACGAAAGTCGACCGCTTTCACTCATTCGAGCCGGTCTTTTCGCCGGAATCAAGCAATTTGACGCCAGTATTGGGGGCTTAGGGGGCTGTCCGTTCGCTCAGGGCAGCGGGGCCAACCTTTCGACGCGCACGCTGGTGCGCCATCTGCACGCATGGGGCTTCAAGACGGGCGTTGACTTGGGACTCCTGCGCGAGGCCGAGACGTTTGCTCGGGCCATTTCTCGTCCGGCGGACGCTCCACTCTTCTGCTAAAACGAGCGCATCTGAGTATTCTTGACTTTCTGAGTTAGGTACACTTAAGTCCTGAACGACCTGCGGGAGGTTATGGCCAACAACCTGCCAACTGAAGAATACGGAAAGAACTTGAAAGAAGCGAAGCGCTTTGCTGCGATGTTGCTCGAAGGGCCATGCGACACCTTTGACTTGGAGCGGTTTGAAATCGTGAACATGTTCAGCGCCATCAGCGAATGGAACTCTGAAGACCTCGAACAAGACAAGGGACTTACGAAGAAGGTGCTGCTCGACATGGTCGTTGAATTGCACGAAATGCTTGAGCGCACCATCATCGCCAACGCCGCGAAGACTGGTCCCGGTGAACTGTTCTACTGGATGGACGGCTTTGCCGGAACGGACGGCTACCATGACTGGTGCGCATCTCTCGCTTCTGAAGAAGAGTGAAGCCCTCTGCTGACGGCATATTCTTATCCAATGGCTCACCTCGCCAGCATGATGTCCGCGCTTGGTGCCGCTTGGTCACTTCTCAAAGCGCGCGACGACCGAATGGTTCACGGGCGGCTTTCTGCGCCTCCAGCCATCGCATCTTACATGGACAGGCTGCGCGAGCAAGGTATGCTTGGTGAGACGGTCGAGCCGGAGTTCGTGATGGACCCCGCGACCGGACAGCCCCTCATGGTCCCCGACCCCGACAACCGCCCTGACGGGATGATGCGGGTGCCTATCCGAGGGAGCGAAGGCGGTCGCGTCCCCGTCAACATTCAGCAGGTTGAGCGCAGCGTTGCTCCTCTGCGTGAAGACGTTGCATCCATGATGGGTGGCGGCGGCCAGTTGAACCCGGCTACCGGACAAATGGTTGACCTCGGTACACCCGGCGCCGTTCCAACGATGCCCACGACGACCCGTCAGATTCCCGGCTTCGAGACCATGCCCGAAGAGAGTTACCACACCCGCGGCGAGCAGCGCCTTGCGCGCGACCAAATGGGGAACGTGCTCGGTCGCACTTTGGCCGGTCAGATGGGCGAGCGCACGAACATTCGTGGTGGCTCTGGGGCAGGCGTCAACAATCCGATGCGACAGCGCAGTTTGCGTCGCCGCGCAGCCAACCTTGAGAATGTTGAGGGGACCGTTGCCGGTGGCGGCGACCGCAGTTTGGCGTTCGGCACGGGTGAGGCTGGTCGTGCAATGGAAGCGCACCGCGCTGCTCAGGAGGCTTCTCGCTCTCCGACGGAGTCTGCGCTGGACGCATTGCGCTCGCTTCAGGGCATGCCCGGTGTGACCATTGACGAGAGTGGCGTTGAGCCTTCCGAAGAGTTCAGGCCAAGCCAGTTGTCCACAACCTCTGGCATGGAGACAGGTTCGGAGAACCTCAGCAGCCTTGGTCGACGTCGCAAGGAAATGCAGGACATGTCGGTGTTCAACCAGCGCATGTCCCCCGAACAACGTCAGCGGCTCATGGAACTCGGCGGCCAACTCGACCCGGCGACCATGGCTCTCCTCGAAGGTCGAGGTGACCCGCAGGCCGCCATGCAGGGTGAGCGCCGTGCGCAACTTCTGCAGGACGCAGATGCAATGGCGCGCACGGAATCTCGGGCGGCTCAGGCGCAGGCTGACCGGTCGTGATGCACATGACGCCATTCGACGCAGCGTGGATGCTCCTCAAAGAAGAGGCGCTCGACCCCAACGCTGACCCAGATGGTCCTCTGGCACAAGCGATGCGCGACATGCGGGCTCGAAGGCAGCCTCAGAAGCCACTTGAACTGCCGGGAATGGAGCGAATGCGTCCGATGGTGCAGTCAAAGTTGCCCGAAGAACTCACGGAAGGAGCGCATGAATCGCGCTTCAAACTCGGTGAGTGAGTTCGGTATCACTAAAAGTCGACCCGTGATGGGCAACCATGCTCTGGGACACGCTGGTGGGGCTTGCGCTGGTCGCAAGTGCCTACGTGTTCGGCAAACTCATTCAGCGCGTGGGTGAGTTGGAGAAGGAAGTCGAGGCGCTGACCGCCATGGTCAGGGTTTTCCGACACAGAGCGCTGGTGCAGGAGCGGGATGACGGTGACCGGAAAGCGAAAGAGTGAGCCTTGCGAGGTTTGCGGGGCGCATCCGACGCGCCGCGTCTACATCAAAAAGTCCAACGTGTTCCGCGGCATCGCTTGGCGGTGTGGAGAGTGCGGGCATTACACGGAAGATTTGCCGGCATGATGAAATAGGCTGGCCGGTTGTTACAGGCTGGTCGGCGAGTTACACCTCTTGCACCTTGGGCAGGTTCCGCATTCTGGTAGGGTTTGGTTCACCTCGTTTCGGCTCGCCGGCCACCCCAACACTTTTCCTGAGCGTGAGCATGCGCCAAGCATGAGCGCCAGCCATGCCCTTGATACGGCGTGGCTTCTGCTCAAGGACTTCTCGTTCCTGAAGGACCACTCGCCAGAGTATATTCAGGGTCTCCTTGCTCGGATGAAGCAGTACCAGAAAAGACCGTATGAGTTGGAGCACATCTCGCGGGACGCTCTTCCACACTACGTGCAGCGCAAAAACGAGCGGTTTCATCCAAACCAAAGGATGCCCAAAGGATTCAAGGATTTCACGCCTGAGCAGGTGGCCCTTTTCATGGCCAACGACGTTCTCTCCAGCCATCCAGAATTGCCAGAGGCCCTGCGCACACCCATCTTCGCACCGGATAAAAAGCATGGAAAGACGAAGCCTGCTATGATGTTCGACATGTTTGTGACGTCGAAGCCAACGGGTCGAGGGGATGCTTCTCACATCTTCTCACCTGTCTTTGCTGAGCATGAAAACGGTAAGGTTGGACTGTTGACGGTGGGCGCTGGTATCGGAGGGACCGGTGCCAGCGACCGTCAGACCATTCACGTTGTTCCCGAAGGAGGGCAAATGAAGCCCAGAGTGCACCCGCGCGAGTTGCGGGATGCACTCCCTGCACGATTCAACTTTTCACCGGCAGTCGTGGACTCCCCGGAGCCTATCGAAACCAAGCCGGCGTTACCTACACCAGCGGCGCCTGAGCCAGAGCGCACGCCTGCCCCAGAGGGCATGAGCACTCCTCCCGGCTTCGACACCATGCCACCTCACATCCGCGACATCTTGATTGCCAACTTCCTACGTGAGCAAGGTGGGGACGTTCAGACGGGTGAGCCGATGGACCTCGCATGGCGCATGTTGAAGGCGGTGAGTTGATGCCGTTTCGCAGTGAGAAGCAAAGACGCTATTTGCATGCGCGTCATCCGAAGATTGCTGAGCGATGGGAGCGCAAGGAGGCGCGGAAGATGGAAGGTGACGTCGAATGGCTGACTGAGGCCGATGTTGTCGGCAAGACAGACTGGTCTGACGTGTCGTTTTGCAGTTGCTGCAGCCCGCTCGAACTGGCTTTTGCCGTGGCTAAGGCCAAGAAGTCCAAGCCCTTCCATGGATATAACCAGAAAAAGCACGCTCGAACCGGTGGACTTAGCGCCAAAGGTCGTGCGGCTGCGAAGCGAAAGACCGGTGCGAACCTCAAGCGCCCGGTCACGAAGAAGCCAAGCAAACTCAAGCCCGGCGGTAAGGCTGCTAAGCGCCGCAAGTCGTTCTGTGCTCGCATGAGCGGGGTCAAGGGTCCGACGAGCAAGGGCGGCAAGTTGACGCCTAAGGGCGCGGCTCTCAGGAGGTGGAATTGTTGAACACGTTCATTCTCGTCAAACAATCAAAAGACATCGAGCAAGACATTCTTCGTGAAATTGAGAAGGAAGGTGGTGCCTTGGGCATGAAAAACTTGAGGAGCATCGAGCCTGATGCGGGCAAACTCAAGGCGAAAATCGACGACATGGTTCGTCGGAACATCCTTTTCGTTCACGAAGACGGCGACATTTACACACATCGCCCAAAAGACGTCAGCAAAGGTTGCGAATGCGGTCACTGTCTTGGTGTTGGAGCGGCCTTTGACTTCTTGGAAAAGAAACTCTGTCCCGCCGGTAAGGCTGCGGCCAAGCGGAAATTCAAGGTGTACCCGTCGGCTTACGCCAACGGCTGGGCCGTGCAGTACTGCAAAGGAAAGTTCCGCAAGAAGAAGGGGAAGAAGAAATGATGGCCCAGCCGATGCTCGAACTTGCTTGGGAGTTGCTCAAGCAGCGGCAGACGTGCCCACGAGCAACGCGCGATTTGGAACTTAACACCAAGAATCGGAACGCCGCCATTGAGGCCGAGCACATCAAATACGGCCCGCTCAATCTTGCGGACGAACAGTACTGGGAAGACGCGGCCGAGCACTGGAACACCACAGTCGACGTCGCAAAGCAGTCAAACTGCAGCAACTGCATTGCCTTTGACGTGAGTCCTCGCATGCAAGAGTGCATGCCGCTGGAAGGCGACTTGGGCTATTGCTGGATGCACGATTTCAAGTGCCACAAAGACAGGACCTGCTATACGTGGGCAGCAGGTGGCCCAATCAAGGACGATAAAACGTCCAAGCAGAATCAGGAGAAGAGGGGCTGATTCGCATGGAGCACTGCACCTGTTACGACACCCTCGTGGTGAAGGACTTGAACCGCTGGTTCAAGGAAAAGTGGGTTGACGTCAGCCGAAAAGACCCGAAGACCGGTAAGCACCCGCCATGCGGTCGCTCGAAAGCCAAGAAGGGGCGCAAGGGCTACCCCAAGTGCCGCCCCTCTGTGCGCGTCAGTTCTAAAACGCCGAAGACCAGCGGTGAAATGACCAGCGGTGAGAAGCGCGCGGCTACCAAGCGCAAGCGTGCGAAGAGGCAGGGTGTCGGTGGGAAGCCGACCGTCGTCAAGAGCGTGCTCGTTCTGAAGAACCCAGTCTCGCCTGAGGCGAAGCGCCACAAGTTGGAGTACGACACGAAGTACGAGTCTACGCCAGAGCGCGTCAAGTATCGTTCAGACCTCAAGCGTGAACGTCGGAAGCGAGGCATTGAGGGTAAGGGTGGCCCCGACATGAGCCACACCAAGCGAGGTACGCTCGTTGCTGAGGACCCGCACGCCAACCGAGCCCGACATTTCAAGTCGAGGGGTACGCTTAAGTCCGAAACCCTCATGGACCCCGCTGGGCTTGTGCTCGTCAAGAATGGCTGAAGATGCCTACGACTGGTGGGAAGACCTCTTCCTCGAAATGTTGCGTGTGGCGGAGTTCAATGTCCACCAGATGGAGAAGTTCAGTGACGGCTCTCCTGAAGCGCTCTGCCTGCTGATGGAGGCTGCGGAGCAATATCAGTTCATTCGGCAGGCTTATTTCGACAGGTGCCGTGGAGGGCAACATGCCGGAGTCCTCGTTTGAGTCGGCATGGGAAGCCTTGCATGTCGAGAAGGCTGTTCCGCTGGCTGTCCCAATTGTCGCTGGCGCATTCGGTGGCGTAGGTGCTTTCCGAGGCGCCGGAGGTCGATTCGTTGACCCTGAGACGGGAGAATTGGGTCTCAACGTCAAGGGTGGAGCGACGTTTTCTGACCCTATTACCGGTGGCATGGTTGCCGAGCGCGAAATCCAAGACCCAACGGATGCTCAGCGCCTTGCTGGAGCAGGAGTCGGCGCGCTTCAAATGGTCAATCCTGCAGGGTATCTTGGATTGGCAGGCCGTGGTGTGCGTGCCGGTCAAGCCGGCAGAGCCGCCGCTGCTGCCCGAGCAGGTCCCTCTATTCGCTACACCAGCGGCGCTCGTGGTGCGGTAGGTCGGGGACTTTCGCGGACTGGTGGCTCAAAGTTCGCACGTTTTGCCGGTCGTGGAGCACAGTCGGTTGGCCAGTATGGTCCTGCCGCAGGAGCCGTTGTGGCCAATCTTCTCAACCCGTTCAGCCCTTCTCCAACAGATTTATCCCCATTCGGTGGACAGGAAGCCAGTCGACTCGATACTGCGGGCTTTGGGCAGGGTGGTATGGGTGACCTTGCGAACGTCAGCAGCAACGCCACGGCTGACCGAGTCATTTTTGACCCCACGCTTGCTCGGGGTAATCAGGCGCTGACCGGATTTGAGGGGCAACAGGAGTTCGGAGGATTCGGCGTCAGAACAGGTGAGGACATGCGAATTGGAGACCAGTTGCTCAAAGAAGTGAACACGCGAATGCACGAAATGCACCTGACCAAGAAGGACGGCTGCGCTGCCTGCGACAAGAAGGATTGTCTCGGAAAGGCGCACTGCATGGCCAAGGCCGACAAGAGCAAGAAGCCTGCGCACGGCATGGTCATCGTCATCGGTTCCAAGGCTGGACCCGGACCGTCGAAGAACGGCAAGCGGGAAAAGTTGGATTCCGAGAAGAAGGAAGACTAAGGCAGATGACTGCTTGCATTTGACCGGGGTGGAGGGCTTTGCCTCCCTCTCGGTCCTCCGCCCCGCCATTTTGGTGTACTTAAGTGAGTAGGGTGTCTGTTTAAGAGGCTCGTACTCGTCCGCCAATCAGGGGGAGAACAGCGTGAGCAACCTTGAACCACCTCGCGGAGACCAAGCAGAAATTCGATTGATGGGTCTGATTCTGACCCAAGCCGTCACCATCGGACTGGCCATCGCCATTTTCGATGCGGGCATCTGGCTCAAACTGGAAGAACCCAGTCTGAACGGCGTGACCTACGCGATGGCAGCCTTTGCGGTGCAAGGCTTGGCCTATTACCTGTTCAAGATGTTCTTTCAACAGGGCATGGACGAGCGTGCACGTGCATCTGCCATGGAGCGTCAGCGCAAGAACCGCTACCGCTCGATGGAGATGACCTTTGACCGCCGCCGTCAAGACATGGAGATGCGCATGCAGGAGGCTCAGTTGGAGGCCGAACTCCAGTGGATGGAGAAGAATCCCGGTAAGACGCCCCCTTGGATTGAGGCGCGATTGACCGGACGAGCATCTTCGACGGTCGACTTCATCCCTGAAGAGCCCAAGCCCACGACGCCACTTAGCCTTGGTCTGGACTTCACATCCGAAGAAGAAGCAAAGCGCGAGCGCGGGCCTGATGGGAAGTTCAAGAAGAAGGAGTGATGATGCGTGGGGCGCATCTTCAAGACGCCGTCGGACGACGCTGTCGAGGAGACGCTGCGCAGCATGCACATCGCCAACACCGTTGACGTGGCTTACGAGCGCGGCTGGGGCTGGCTCAAGGCCATTGTGTTCTCCATCATCACCGGTTTCACCATCAGCGGCATTGAGTTCTATAGCGACTGGAGCCTATGGGAAGTCACAGGTGATTGGTTGAAGGTGAAACTGAGGTCATGGTCGGACAGCATTTTCTCATGGAGGAACTGACGTGACGGCACTCGGAGGCACGGCGCTTGTCGGCGGCATGGTGTTTGCCCGCGAACTGTGGCACTATTGGAAGCCACGCCGCGTCGGCATCTATGGTCCGCCCTTGGTGGGCAAAACCACCCTCGACCGATACATGACCACGCCGGGTGAGATGGAGGAGATTCCCATCGAAGAGCGCACCAAGCACTTCAAGGTGCCCGGCATCAACCGTTTTCTACTTCCTTCTCCAACAAGGAAACGCGTGTCGTACAAAGGCGATACGCGCGTGGTCTACTCTTCCGACATCGGCGGAGAGGAGCGCTTCTGGAACTTGTGGATTGACGACATGGTCAATCGCCGGGTCGAATCGGTGGTCTTCCTTTTCGACCATCGTAGCGCNAANGGNGGTGACCCTGCCGTGCAAGCGGTTGGCGGATTCAAATACCTCGTCGATGCTGTGCTTCACCGCCAATACCGCTACAGGAACATGCGGTCGTGGCTCAAGGGGAAGAAGTATGTTCCGAAAGTCATTATGCTCGTGGCGAACAAAGCCGACCAATGGTGGGACGACCAAGCGAACATCCTGTGGCAGCAGCAGCGACTCGGTGAGCATAGCATGTACGACCCGTTCCGTGAAGACCTCGTCCGCCTCCAGAAGGCGGGGATTCCTACGAAGAGGGGGATGATGGCGACGCGTATTGGCTGGAACGTAGAAAACTCGATGTTGGAACTCCTGACGGTGTAAAGGTGAATGAGATGATTGGACGACGATTTGGTGGTTACGGGCAGGTTCCGCAGAGCGATGCGGGGCTTGCGACGATGAGTCAGGCGCACTTGGTGGCGCTGAGTCAACAGGGGAACGCGAGTCACGAGCAGTTGCTTGAAATGCAGGCTGCGCAGCAGGGCATGCGCGAGATGGCGGGCAAGCAGAACATTGAGGTGCCAAAGGTCAACTTCTATCCCAGTCGGCACCCTGACCCTCGCAAAGCGCGTAGGCAGGACATTCGTCAAGCGCGAAAGTTGCTCAAGCCGACCAAGCGACCGTGGTATAACCCGCTCCGGTGGCTGGGCGGCCTCAAGTATCGGTATAACCGGCAGAGCAACCTCTGCGTGGTCGACGGATGCAACTGTGAGGAACTCATCAAGTACGACAACCTGTACGCCAAAATCACGGATGAGCAGACAGGCAAGAGCCTGTGGGAACTCTACTGGCGCAACCCCGTCACGCAGACGCCTGAGCCTTTCGTGGCCCGAGAAAAGGTCACCAATGGGGCGAAGATGAAGGGTACGTACTGCCCTGAGCATCTGCACCTCTACCACCTGCTGTGCAAGTGGGAGGCTGAGAACGACAAGGAACACAACAAGACCAAGACGGGCATGAAGGAGATGGTCAAGAAGGGCGTTTCGACCGTGGCTGTCCCAATTGCTGTGGTCAAGAAGAAGGACAACACGCCTGAGTTCCTCAAAAAGTACGAGCCGTTCTTCATGGAACTGGAGAAGGATTCCAAGGTGCAACCGGGCATCAACCTTCTTCACTACCAAAATCCAGAGACGGGCATCAACGACGTGACCATGATTGTGTTTGACCTGCGCCTTTTCCAGAAAGAGGTGCTTGCAGCACGTCCGCAGTTGTCCGACGCCATCACGAATCTGGGCATCATGCAGCAACCGGCGCCCAGTGCGGCACAGGCCAGCCCGGTCGTCGAAGCCTCTATGGCTCAGGCCGAACTGCCTCAAGGTGAGCCGGGGCTGTTCACACAGTGAGGGGGCGATGAAATGTTCAGCAATCAACAATCTTCTGGAGCACTCAATTTGGGCGCTACAGGTAACATGACTCAGCCTGCTGGAGGCTCTGCAGCCTTCGCAAACCCCTTCGCGCCACAGGGCGGTATGATGCAGCAGGCGCAGCAGAACGCGTTCATGGGCGGTATGACCAGTGGTATGGGCATGCAGCCGGGGATGATGCAGCAACCCGTGGCCCCTCCAAGCGAAATGGAGATTCAGATGGCGCTGATGCGCACTCTTGCTCCCATGGACCGCTTCATCGCAGGTGCCAGCATGGCGACCCTGCTTCAGATGCTCAACGACCTCGTGTCGTTTTCGGTCCTTGAAATCCTTAAGAACGCTGTGTTCACCATTGACGAGGACGAGGGCGCCATGAAGATGGACATCACAAGCCTTCCGTCCAACCTGCAGACCATGAGCGCAGAAAACGTCACCAGTCAATTCAACTCGCTGAAGATGACCAGCCAGCAGAACATCCAGCAGGCGGAGATGCAGCAACAGCAGATTGCGGCCTTCGCTCAACAGAGCATGATGGGCGGCGCTCTGAGTGCTGCACTGGCCAATGACGGGTTCATGGACAAGGCTGGAGGTGCTGCGGGCACCTTCATGGGCAAAATGATGGGGATGAGATGATGATTCAGGATTCCATGTACGGCTTCGCGTCCACAACGATGGAGATTTTCGCCCCGGTGAAGAGCGTCATCATCGACATGGTGATGGTTCAGTTGCTCTCCATCATCGTGGCGCTGGGCGCCATCTTGCTGCTGGCCTCGGCGCAACTCAACAGCGACACCATGGCTTACTTGGTGGCCGGTCTTTTCGGTGCGTTCTTCATGCTCGGCGGCATTTACTCTCGGATTTCCGAGATATGAGGCCCCCACTTCTTGAGCGGGCACTCGCTTGACGACAGTGCGGCCTTGACGCGCATCTGGCAACCGCATTCTGTGCAACGGCTGTAGACAGCGTCCCAACTGGGGCACGCACGGCACGTTTCAAGGCGCTGCGTTTGTACCATCTCGGGCACACGTCGTCGTAAAACCACGTCTCGCGCAGCCTTGCTGAGGCTTCTGGCGGTCTCGATGGACACTGGAACGCCCCTGATTCGGGGCTGAGCGCGGGGCAGACGCATCGTCAAACGGAAGGTCTCTGCCTTGAAAACCGTTATGATGGCCAAGGTCGTGGCGTAACGCATGGGGGCTGGGCGGCAGAACAAGCGGTCTTGCCCTTTCTGCCAGCATCCCGACCGCGAAATGCTGGAACAGAGCATCATTGACGGCATTGCAGACGTCCGCACGATGGACAAGGACATGGGTTGGCGGGCCAACACGGCTGAGCGACACATGCGCAATCACGTGGGCGACTACCACGTGGGCGCAAACCACTCGTGCGCCGTGTGCACGGACGATGACCGTCGCATGCTGGAGGTCGCATACTTCGAGGGTGAGCGAACCACCGAGGACATCGCGGCTGAACTGGGATGCAGTGAAGAGGCGGTCTATCGTCACATGAAGCAACACTTTCAGCCGCTCGTCAAGCAGAGTTCTGCTGCCATCGTGGCCATCAACGCGGGTCAGGAAATCAACATCCTGCGTGAAAACGTCCAGAATCTCAACGGCAAGTTGGCCCAGTTCATGCAGGAGAGCAGTGTCCATGACGATGGCGTCATTGGCGACATGGTGCGTCTGCACAAAGAGGTCCGTGAGACGCTGAAGGACCTGAGCATGTATCAGGAGAAGTGGGCCGAGCCGACGACGAATGTCGCCAATAATACCATCAATGTGTTGAAGGTGGAACTCGGTAAGGAGAGCCCCGACGTGTGGAAGCGCGTGAAGGCCAGTTTGCTGGCCAGCGCGGGTGGAGACGTGGACGAGGACATCCTCGGTATGTTGTGAGGTGAGATGCGATGCCAATGACGACGGGTTCCGACACGCGGATGTACAGTCCGCGCAGCGAGTCCAACCTTGGCTACGCTCAAGATGACGGCGGCTACGACCACGGCATCGGCGACCCTGAGACCATGGAGCAACTCCGTGACCAGAAGATGAAGGAGAAGGAGCAGGCCACGTCGGCCGATGACCTGCCTCACCTGCAGTTGTCCATCCCCAAGCCTGAGCCGCAGATGCCTCCGATGATGCCTGAAGAGGAAGAAGAGCCTCCGATGATGGACGACCAGTTCAACGAAGGGCAGCAGTTTGGGGCCATGACGGGTATGCCCGATATGGGTAACCTCAGCATCGGCAATGCAACTGGCACCATGCCCGCCCCCGGCGGCATGTTGGCAACGGGTGAGCCCATGGCAGATGCGTGGTCCACACTGATGAAGTCTCGACTCGATGATGCGGGTAAGGCTCGTCCGAAGAACTGGAGACAGACTCAGTTTGAGACGCAGCCCGGTGGGGCTCAAATTGAGACGGCCACCAGTCGTCGTGCAAAGCAACAGTCGCGTGCGATGGGTGGAAGCAAGAAGCGGGGCCTTGACCGCGCTCCGCTCAGCGTGCATCGCACACACCTTGGCATCGACACCAAGCAACCGCTTCGCATGTTCCCTCAGAAATATGGTCATCAGATGGCCACACAGGCTCGTCGCAAGTTGATGGGCAACATCCCCATCAATCCTGCCGGCCACGGCTTTGGCCCTGAGACGTCATATTCTCCGCGCTCACCGAAGGTTGCGAGTGGACAGGGTCTCAAACTCAGAGAGCCAACGACCGTGCGCGAAATGGGGCGTAACTTTGGCAAGTCAGTCGACCTCATCAAAGAGGACATCGAGGACCTGAAGAAGATGCGGAATTACCTGTACCTCTCACAACTCCGTCGCCTCCTTCGCCAACTGAAGGAAACGGCTGAGCGACAAGAGCGCCGTCTCAAGGCGGCGGTGTCTGGGGGGCCGGGGAACAACCGCGAAGCGGGTCACCGCGAAGGGCAAGACAGCACGACCAAACCTGAGGGTGGGACCGAGAATCTGGAAGATGACCCCAAGAACTGGGGCGCGCCGTCCACGATGTTCGTCGCCCGCGGAAGCGGGAGGGTTGGCTGATGTTCAAGGTGCACATGCCTGCGACGTCGTATCTCCGCAAGCAGGTCCCCTTCTTTGGCACCAACCACTTTCTCGACGTGATGCGGGGCAGTCCGCTTCTGAAGAGCGCTGGTCTGCTCTACCTTCGAGGGCCAAACGGCCAACCGGTTCCGCATGCACCTTGGGCACCAGAAAGTGCCATCAACCCTGACCCAGAGGGCGCCGACCACCCTCCGTGGAACCACCATCCCGAGACCGGCGAACTGCTTCCCGGCGGCATGCATCCGATGGATTACATGCTGGGTCGATTGCAGGATGTTTTCCGCTATTCTCCTGAGAAGGCCCGTGCGCTGGCACAGGGTGCCATTGACGACTACAACGCTGAGCACGACGAAGTGCATGGAAAAGACCAGAGCAATCACTACCTGCCTCCGGTCGACAGTCCGCAGTGGCGCAAAGTGCACGTTGGCCCTCACCACAAGAAGGACCTACCTGTTCACGCCCGCCAGTCCCGTTCCCAGCGTATTGACGAGGCGACCGGTAAGCGTCATCTCATCACGTATTCGATGAATCAAGGGAACGTGGCTGGCGGACAGACAGGGAACTGGATTGACGGTGGGCTGGTCTACATCGGAAAGCAGTTGGCCGACCGCCTCGTCGCGGATGGGCAGAGCCCGGAAGCCGTCAACTCAGAACTTTGGGCGCAGCACAGTGCACTTTTGCCCGGCACATTGTCTGGCGGTCTGGTGAACAGCGTCAAGCCGCGAGATTTCCGAACCTACCAGCGTACCGGTACGCTTCCCAACATGTATCTGAGCGATGAGTTGCAGCAAGCCCGCGCAGACCAGCGCTCGCATCCAGAAGTGCATGCGCATCAAATGGCCAAGTTGCTCCCTGATGCTTACTTTCACCCCGCCACGGCCCGCGTTGGCGGTCGCAAGAGCAAGGACGGCACGACGTTGCCGGAACGCATCGCCAGTCGCATCCGTGGCATGGGCGTCGCTGACGACATGAGTGACGAAGAGTTGCAGAGGCTGGCCAGCACTCGCGCCATGCGCATGTTGTTCCAAAGTGGGGGTCACCGTGTTGGCGTGCCCAGCGGCGACGGTGCAACGAAGAAGTTGACGCAGCAATTGCTGCAGCACCTCGGCTCTGACCACAACGAGGAGTCGTTTGGCATTCACGCTCAGCACGCTGCAGCGGCAGTGCAAGATGCAGGCAGTGATTTTGGCCGTAAAGCGAACAAGCATGCGGCAGACATTGCAGCGCACATGAGTCACGTGGCTGCGAAGTTGATGGACCAAGGCATGTCCGAAGACGAGGCGAAGGCCGAAGTGATGCAGCGTATGCGCGGAGCCGACATTTCTGCGGGAACGCGCTTTGGTCCGCACGAAGACCATGACGGTTTCCGTGAGAAGGCGGAGTCCGTCATTGACGCCATGCTCGGTCGCTCAGGCCACGAATCGTTTTCCTTGGGCGACATCCCAACACAGGGCATCCAGTCGCACGGGCGCATTGCGTTCGACCACTCAGAATCACCTGACCACTGGTCTCCTCGCATGCATTTCGGAAACGAGATGGAGCCCATCGGTCGAAAGGAGCCTTCGCAGCCGCTTCCCGAACAGCCGGCCCGAGATGAAGTGGGCGTCAGGCGCCCTCTATCCGAACTCCGTGGCGAGTTCTTGGAGGGAAGGAGCGCACCACCTCAACTTCCTACTGCTCCGGCTCTCCCACCTGCTGCACCCGTGCCTCAACCCCGCGTGGCTCCTGCTCCTCAAATCGCACCCTATCCGATGCGTCCCGCCACTGCTCTGGAGGAACAATACCAGCAGTTCCGCGGCACCCCGCGCGAGCAGACCTTCTTCGACATCGGCACCGGCTCGCTGGTGCAACGCTCAAATGATGTGGCCTCCGACCTCGACCTGTTGAGGAAGAAGATGGGCTACTTCGACGGCTTCCTGCGAGGTGAGTGGTGATGGACAAGGTCGCTGTTCGCAAGGCGGTGAGGGCCGAATTCCCTCTTAGCGGCGGACCACCCATCATGATGGTGGGTGGCGGAGGTCGAGGCGGCCGAGGGCCGGTTGGTGTTACTCGCGGGCAACGTGCACTTGGTGCACTCGGCACGCTTGCCGGTGTAGCGGGTGCGCTGACCGGTCAGCACCGTAGTCTTGGCGGACTGGTTCAAAGCGCTGTTTCTGGTGGCGCTACCGGCCGTCAACTCGGGCGAGGCATTGGTCGAGCACTTACGACGCGCACTGGTCAAGCCCGTGCTGACCTTCGTGAGCAAGCGAAACAAGCGCGTGCTATGGAGCGAGCATCTCTTGCAGAGCAACTTCGTGAGCGAGGTGAGGGACCTCTTAGTCGCATCAACCCCATGGCAGCGGTTCGTCGCCGTAATACAGCAGTTGCTGACCGCCGCGAACAAGAGTTGGACCGCGTCAATCGTGCGAACCGCGCTATGCAAGTTGCGGTGCAGCAATCCGGGCAAGAATATGGGCGACAGGGTCGCCAAGCGCGCAGAGTAGCAGAAGCGCGTGCTCGCGCAATGGCTGGAGAAGACGTTGCTCGGGATGTCGAGTTTGCGCGAACTGTGCGTGACCGATTTGCTGGCATGACGGATGGCGACGTGCAACAGAGAGCGGCAATGGGTGCTGCTGCAGCCGCCTCTCCTACTGAGTCAGTGCGTGTTGACCCGCCATTGGCGGAGTTTGAGGAGGGTCCTCAACCCGTCGATGCGAGTGGGAGGCCAGTTGTTGTTCAACTACCCCAACTCCCCCCTCCTCCCGGTAGCGTGGCCAGTGGCGACCAATCAGCCGACCCTGTAGGAAACACTGTGACGACCGCAACTGGATTCAACATGCAAACTGAGAACGAGCCCGGTGATGTTGCTGTGAGGCCTTCTCGGCCAATGGAGGAAGATGATGATGGTGAGATGTCGGACGCTCAGCGCGCTGCGATAGCGCAGGGTATGATGGGGCGACCTCAGCCTCGGCAACCGGTCGACAAGACAGTTCAGCAGCGATTCGTAGGGGTGGATTGATGTGGCTGACGTCAACAACCTCATTCACGACATGGACACGCAGATGTCCAAGAAATCCTTCGCGTACTTCTTCACGGAGATTCTGGAGTTCGAGTTGTCCGCTCATCACGGAGACTGGCTCAAGGGCTTGAACGAACATCGCTACTACTGTGTGAAAGCGAGCCGTGACCACGGCAAGTCCGTATTCTTCATGTCCTACGCACTCTGGTTGGCGGCGTTCAAGCCCAATACGCACGTCATGATTTTCTCTCACTCGCTGGAGCAGACGCTGGAGCACATGCGATTCATTCGCAACAACATTGAGTCCGCGGACATCCTCAAGGGTCTGAAGCCTGCGGGCAAGCCGTGGGCCAAGTCCTACTTCGAGTTCACGAACGGCAGCCGTATCATGGCCAAGTCCGTGGGCGGTGCAACTCGTGGTTTCCACCCCGACGTGGTCGTCTGTGACGACATTTTGTGGGGCACGACCAGTTCTGAACTGCAGCGTGCGGCCGATTGGTTCTACACCGTTCTGCTCCCTGTGCTGCACCACACGGGCCGACTGATGATGGTCGGCACACCTTTCTCGTACAACGACCTGTATGCTGAGTTGGAGGACAAGGACACGTTCACCGTCGAGACCTATCCGGCGATTCTGCCCAACGGCGAGCCGCTCTGGCCAAACCGATGGCCGCTTGACGCCCTCAAGCAGCGTGAGGAGTCCATGCCTGCCATCAAGTTCGCACGTGAATACCTCTGCGAGCCGATTCACGACATGTCGAGCATGTTCCCAATGACGCTGCTGGAGAAGGCGCGCGACCCAGAACTGTTCCTGATGGACAAAGCAGAGAACGAATACGACGAGAACGGCGAAGCCAGTGGCCTGTTTGGCCAGCACTTCATCGGCTGGGACCCCGCCATCGCCAGCGACTCGAACGCCGACTACACGGCCATGACCGTCATGCGCATGCCTCCGGGCAGCGAGCGAAAGGAAATCGTGCACGTCGTCCACCAGAAGGGGCTGAACAGCACGGCGCAGAAGCGTCACATCATTATGCTCAACAATCGTTTCCAACCCGACCTCATCGAGTTGGAAGGCAACAACTTTCAGCGCATGTTCGAGGCAGAGTTGCGCGACATGCGCGAAGACATCCCCGTCAAGACGTTCATGACGACGCGCCAGAAGAAGGAAAGCATGTTCATGTCGCTGCTCATGGCGTTTGAGCAGGGTCACATCAAGACCCCGTGGGGCGATGAGCGAAGCAAGGAGTTCACGCGCACGCTTGAGACAGAACTGAGCCGGTTTGGGATGCAGAAGAACGGACGCATGGAGTCCGTGGGCTCGCACGACGACTTGGCCGTCAGTCTCGCACTGGCCAACTGGGCGACCAAGGAGTTCAAGGGCAGCATCGTGATGCTCGACGATTACCTCGACGGAGTTGACGACTGGTTCGGCGACGCACCCTCTCGCAGGGTCGCTGGTGCGTGGTTCACGGTATGATTATAGTGCACCAAACTGAGGGAACATCATGTGGCCGAGTCTGAGCGTAGGGGGTCCAACCCAGCACATCGACATGGGTCACGACCTTCTGTCGACCATCGCATCCAGCCTGACCGCGCACCCTCTGGTCAGCGACGACATCGCCAAGTCGATTGCGTCTGAGACCGTCATCGTCACTGGCGAGCCCGCGCCAGCGCCGCAGTATGCCCCCTTTTCGCCGACAGGTGATGGCTGGTTCGAGGACCGCATCGGAAAGAGCGCGTCCGACATCATCCGTGAGTTGCGCAAGGCGCGTCGCGTGTTGAAAGACGACAAAGAAGAGATTGATGCGTTGATTCACGGCATTCGCACCCTGAAAAGCACTGAAGTCGATGCGACGCTGGGCCTCTTTGGTTGGGCTGCGCCACACGCAGACACCATGCGTAAGATGGGGCTATCCAACAAGGACCTGCGTTCGCTGCGCCTGTTTGGCAACACCCGCAAGTCCAGCCTCGTTCGAGCCTGCAACGTTTGGGAGGCGGCCGAAGATGCGCTGGAGAAGTTGGATGAGTTCGCTGACGTCTGGGGCGAAGAGGAGCGGCAGGCGTGGGTTGGTGCCATGCAGCAGAAGCAAGACGCTCGTAAGATGTGGCGCACTGCGCTCCACCAATTTGACTCCTTGACCAAGGAGCAGCAGAAGTGGATGCACATGGCCAAGGCTGAGATTGACGAAAAGGGCGCGATGACGGCTCGTGCCATCACCAGCAACCTCGTCGAGAAGGGCGTCAGTCGCATCACGGCTGGTCGCTTGTCCAAGTTGCTCAACATGTATGGTGAGGAAGTCAACATCGTCAAGGGTCATCGTCGAGGTGAGTTCATCTCCATGACGCGAGAAGGTCTCATTCTGAAGGACCCTTGGGCCTACGCTGCAGGCTTCCTCGACGCTGACGGCTACATCACCATCACTGAGCGCGGTGAACCACGTGCTGGCTTCATCGCTACAGGCGACCGAGGGCGCATGCACTGCGAACAGTTGCACAAGAACATTGGAGCCGGCATCCTGCAACTCGACCAGAAGGTCTACTCGGACAGCCAGCGGAGTCAGCACCGCGTGTCGTTCTATGCTAAGGACGATTTGCACAAGTTGCTGGACGGCATCACCCCTCATCTGCGCATGAAAGACATGCAGGCAAAGGCTGTGATGGCTTACATCGGTGAGAAAGACCCTGTGCGAAAAACGCAGTTGAAGCGACTTGTGCAGTTCTCGAATCGAGACGGAACTGCCAAAGGTGAGGACTCGTTGCGAGAATGGGGAGTCGACCGTGATACGGTCCTGAGTTGGTCGGAGGGTCTGTGATGGCGGAGAAAAGTCGCGTCGGTCGTTTGCTCGAATCCGTGAGCGCGCCGTTCCGTCGCAGGACGACGCCCGAGCCGCAAATGCCCCTGTGGACCACGGGCATCCAAGAGCCTGTTCTTGTGCAGGGTATCACCATCCCAGCACTGTATGCCGTCGCCAGTGAGAACCTCATTCTGCGCACGGTGCTTAGCACGCTTCAGCAGGAAATCTTCCGCCGTGGTTACTATTGGGAGAAGAAGTTCCACAAGAAGTGCGTGGAGTGCGACAAAGAATACCAGCACGACATCGAAGTGTGCAAGGAGTGCGGTGGCGAAGTTCGTGACCCTGAGCCTGACCAACTCGTCTACGCCCGCTGGCTTCTTGAGCAACGCAATTCCATGGAGCAGACGTTCATGGACGTGCTGCGTGAGATTGAGTACGACCTCAACATCACCGACGATGCCTTCCTCATCCTCATCAAAGAGTACTTCATTGACCCCGAAACGAAGGAAATGGCCTTCTATCGCGTCAAAGAGATTGTTCGGGGTGACCCCATCTTCATGCGTATCATCGCCGACAAGCGCGGTGTTCGTGGTGGGCGGTTCCGTGTTTGCCCCATTCACCGCACCGAGGTCAAGGCCTACTCAGAAAACGACAAGTTGTGCCCAATTTGCGGCACCGAGATGGAGGATGTGCATCACGTCAACACGGCTGGGAGCGGTAAGACGCAGTATTACCTCAAGGGTGAGGTCATTCACGTCAGCAAATACCAGCCGTCGAAACTCTACGGTCGCAGTCCTGTCTCGACGCTTTGGCGGCAGGCCATGACGCTGACTGCCATGGACAATTACATGTACACGGCCTACTCGAAGCGCCGCATTCCTCGCGGAATTTTGAGCATTACCACGGAGAACCTTGAATCCATGAAGTCGTTTTGGAAGGCGACAGATGAGAAGTTGGAGCGTGACCCGCACTACATTCCCAAAATTGCCACAGAGGGCAACGGTAGAGGTGGTGTGAACTGGGTCAAGTTGATGGATTCGCTGGAGGAGATGCAGTACATCCCTGCGCGGGACGAAATGCGTCAGCGCATCGCTGCGTTCTACGGTGTGTCTAACGTTTTCATGATGGACACCGGGAAGTCTGGTGGCCTGAACAACGAAGGTATGCAGATTTTGGTCACCAACCGCGCAGTCGAATTCGGTCACAAGGTCTACACCGAGCACCTGTTTCCACGGTTGGCTGAACAGATGGACGTCAGCGATTGGAAGTTGACCCTTTATCCCAACGAGGAGGAGGACGAAGTTACTCGACTGCGCCGTGACGAAATGGAAGTCAACATCGCACAGCGTATGATGATGATGGGTTATCAGCCCACACTGGTCGAAGACGCCAACCGCGACATCCGCTTCATCTACAAGCAACCTGAGCCGGGCGCACAGCCACCGCCTCAAGGCCAGCCCATGGGCGGTATGCAGATGGGTGGGGGCATGGGTACGCCCGGAGCCTTGCCCAGTCGAAACATTCCGCCGCAACTCGCCGCTCAGATGGGTCGTCAAGCACAGGTCCCCGGCGCGGCTAACCCCGGCGGCGAGGGCTTCGGTCTAAGGAACCGCGGCCCCGCCAGTCCACAGAATCGCACCAGCATGGGTGCGGGCGCTCCCTTCTCCAGTGTTCAGCAACGAGGCGCTCCTATGGGAGGCGTCGAACAGGCTGGCCAGAGCATCCTTGATGCTCGTCGCCCTCGGGGGGCTTGACGCAGGAGCATTTAAGCCGACAGCGGTGGTGGGGATTCGCATGGACCTGAAGAAGTTGGACCCAATGGCGCGCAAGATGCGCACTCACGTTGATGGTTTCTATAAGGCGCTTGAAGAGCAAGACACCGTTTCGGCACGCGACCACATCAACGAGGTGTTGAAGTTCGCGGACTACCTTGGAAGGGACATCGACAGTTCCATCGTCAAGGCCAATGACCGTCGCATCGGCGTCAACGACATTTACGCTGGCGGCGTCCCTGTCCGCAAGATGACCAGTGAGGTGCACAACGTGCACGCGCCCACCGAGAACATTCTCCCCGGCACGGTTCGTACCAGCCGCGTGGGCATGGTCAACCGTCGCATGTCGAACCGCACTATCTGAGGTGAGCATGTGGTTGAGGGAGAGGGAAACACTGCTGAGCGTCTTATGGGCGCCCTCATCAGTAAGATGGAAAGCATGGACAACAACATGCAGGTCCTCAAGGCTGAGAACGAGGAACTCAAGCGCATGATGCGCAATCCATCTGCAATGCTTCGTAAGGCTGGCTTTGTGTCGGCAGCGACGCAGCGTCCCGAAGACGTGCTTCAAGATGGATTCCGAGGAGAGGTTGATGACTTCATCCTCAAGGGTCAGGATGGTTCGGACATTGACGTTCCGACCACCAACGCTGACTTCCACAAGATGGACTGGTCAGACATCCATGCTCTTGCTGAGCAAGCCAAGGAGTCTGGGGCCATCGGTCAACCAATGGGAATGGAGTGAGAAACATGCGTCCACGATACGAAGCCGGAAGCGACAAAGCCGCCGAACTGCTCAAGGCAGCCAAGGCTCTTGAAGACCGTATCGCCAAGAAGGACGGAAGCATGCCCGCCTATGAACAGAAAGAGGGCTCCATGATTGGCCAGACTCAGTTCATGACGCAGAGCGGTGGGAAAGACAACGTGCAGTCTGCGCACTACTACACCAACAACTCGGTCCCTGAGGTCGAAGACGTGGCCAACAAGGGCGCCATTTCCGAGAACAGCGACGTCTTGACCAGAGAGTCGCCTTACTATCCAACTGCATTCAGCACGACAGGTGCTCTTGAGAACTTCAAAGGCGGTGACGGTCCAACCATGACCGACGTGAAGAAGTCTGTGGACCGTTTGTCCAGCCGTCTGAACTGAGCGGCTGGTGATGACGGATGCGAGACGGTCCCCTCGATTCTCTCGACAGGGCAAGGCAGACCTTCACCGCTTCACTGCTCGACGGCATTGGGAAGGCCGATGCCGGCGCAGACTTTTTCCTCGCAGTCGTGAACGCAGAGCGTCACGGCTACCTTCTCGACGCTGGCGATGATGCACTCGTCAAGATGTTCCACGCCGTCATCCGTAAGGAAGACGAGTCGCAGGCCACTGGTACACAAGGCGCGGCGAATCTGGAGGCTGAGGCTGAAGCAGGTCCCATGGTGGGCTCTGGCCTTGCGCAGTCGCAGGTTGCTTATGCACTGAGTCACGGTGCCGGCATGAACTTGGCCGACAATCCGTCCTACGACGAAATGCGCGTCGTCCCTCCTGAGCCGGGTCAGTCGCTTACCGGTCGCCACTTTGAGATGGTTGACGGTAACGCAGAAGACCCCTACCGAACGCACGACCCCTTGGGCTCTGCACAGTTCAACCCATTGCACAACCGCTACCATGAGCACGTCGCCGACTTCTACAGCAGCGGTCAGAGCGAACACGACAGTGCGCGTGAAGCCGATTGGGAAACGCATGCTCGTGAAGGTGACCACCGCTTTATGCTCAACGCTCACCACTACGGTGAACTGGACACTGAATACGCGACCAACCATGCCCTCTATGATGAAAACTACCTGAAGTGGTCGAGAGGACAAGGACAAGAAGTGTCCAGCCAAATCGACGATGCCGTCGGTCGTGGCGAACTCACGGTGCAGCAGGGTGAGCAAGCGAAGCGCGACGCTCACATGAATCAGCGCAAGGCTGAGTGGTCACAGGACTTTGGCCTGATGGACTACCTCATGGGACTTGAGTGGTTGACGCCTGAACAGCGGCACGATTTCTACGAGCACTTGCGCGAACACGGTGCTGCTGACCGAAATCAGCCATTCAAGGTGCCCGGAGTGGCCAACGGCCTCAACCTCATACCTCGCTTTGTTCGCAACTTTCACCAACGCTTTTCTGGACTTTACGACCACTGGGTGCGCCCGGTCGGTATGCCAACTGAGCCTGTGATGAATCGACCCATCCGTCTACCCGAGAAGGCTGAGTACGTCGAGAAGGTGCACGGCCTCAGCGCCATGATGGAGCACGGAAAAGCAGGGAAGGAAGGTAGTGCTTGGGAGCGTGCCGTCAAGGAGTATAACCTGCGTCTGCAGGAGCACGCTCAGTTGAACGGCTATCAACTTCGACCCCAAGACTTGCTCAGTGCCAGCGAAACGCCTCACATCACCAACCACACCGACGGCACCGTTAGCGTCACTCATCGCCCGCTGTTCAACCAAGAGAAGGCTGACGGTAGCGTTGATTCAGGCACCGCACCTTCCTACTTGGTGATGGCCGCGATGTTGGGTGTGGACCCAGAAACTCGGAAACTTTTGCCGGCTGGCGCACCTCATTACTTGGGACTGGACAGTGGTATGTTCCACAGCCGACCCGACAAGGTGTTCACACAGGACGAGATTGACGAGATTTTCCGTCGCCGTGACGAGTCAGCCAAGCAAGTCGCTTCGGCGTCTCGCATGGCGTCCAACCACGGCATCTTTCATTTTGGTACGCACGTTGACCCAGAGCACTACGGCTATGCGAACGGTGACCACACGACGCTGGCCACGTTCTGGAAGAAGCCGTGGATGCGTGGCGGTATGGGTAAGCGCCCCAACGAACTGTTCAACCTGCTCCACCATCACACGAAGTTGTTCGAGCCGGAGGAGGTCGAAGGTGAGGTCGACGAAGAAGCGAGGATGTTGGCCGAGTTCTATGGTGAAGAGGCTGCGCCTCAGACTACGACACAGTTCAAACCTGTCGAATCGCCAACCGGCGTTGCCAATTTTCGAGGAAAGCAGGAAGACAGCCTGATGTTTTCACGCACAGGTACTGGTATCAGGGCACGTCACGAAGATGAGGGGGCCTCAATGGTTCCCTTCATCGGGCCGTTTGGTCAGCGCGAAGCGCAACTGTTCCGCATGATGCAGGGCAAGAAGGTCGTCAACGTCCAAAATGTGGGCGACGTGACTGACGCGGGCTCGACCATGAACCCGCACAACGTGTCCGTGTCGTCGCGCATCAAGGGTTCAGGCGGTCAGAATGCGCACTATAACCGCCACGCGACCACGGTTGACGGCGCATACCACAACACTTTGGCGCGCGAATACCATGATGCTCGTGAATCTGGCGACGGTCAGGCGGCAACGCTGGCTCATCATCGAAGGACTGGGCAAGAGTCAGAGCACTTGACTGGGCAGAACCCCTTCGGTGTTGCAGGTGGTGCCTACAACGAGGAGACGTTCGACAAGCATCACAGCCAGCATCATCACGCCATTGCGACTATGATGGGCTTTGCTCGCGCTCCCATGGACCCGCAGCAGCACGTCTTCCATTTGACCGATGACCGCGGTCGCCTTACGTCCAGTCTGGCGGACCACGACGCGCAGATGGAGGAGTTGCAGCATCGGGAGGAGCCACCTGCCGCCGCAGACCTTGAGCGCGAACTGGCGGCACTGGACGCTGAGTTCGAGCAGCGCATGCGCGTCGCTCCTGAAGGTCGTCAGCAAGAGTTGGAAGAAGAATACGCTCGTCGCAAAGAACGATTGCACTCGACTCACGAGCGCCGCATGTACCGCTTTGGCGAGGCGCCTCTGGACGATGACCCTGATGCCAACGTGATGGTCAACTACGGCATCAACTTCCCTGCGGGCTCTGCTCCCTCTGGCGAGTTGGAGCCACGCATCAGCGAGGCTCAGCCTGCGACCGAAGACCAAGAGCGTTATTTCATGCTCGCTGAGCGTGTCGGAGCGCTGCAAAATGAGATGGCTCAGGCTGAGAGGGAAGGTGCGACGCGAAGTCAACTTCAGGCCTACCGCGACCAGATGTCCGAACTCAACGAGGAGTTGGCTCGCCTCGAAACAGGGCTGTCTGAAGGTGGCTCTCGGGTAACTGCTACCCTTGGTGACTCGGCGAAGAAGGTGGGCTTGAAGCGCAACGCCCTTGCCGACCGGCTCCGTGCTGACGACCACGCCATCGGTCAAGCCGTGCGGCACATCGTCGACCGCATGGACCCCGAAACGCGGGACCACATCCTCAACCCTAACTTGCCTCACGAAACGGTCGAGGCCAACATGCGCATGCTGGCTCGCATGGGCAATGAGTTCCTTCACACTGCTCCTCACGGAACGCACGGCATCCACACCATGGGCACGACCGAGCATGAGGTGGGGCAGAAGCGGCACGCTGACCTTGGTCATGAAATCAAGAGCCTTGGGCATGAGCACGGAGAGCCGTTCGAGTTTGACCCCATGGCAGACGTAGGAGAGACGTTCAACAATCTGCTCCAGCATCTTGGTCTCGACGCCAACTCTCCTCACGATGCGAAGTTGGCAAGCGACTACCTGCAAGAGGTCATCATTCCACGGATGAGCGCGGGCCTGCCGCCTGCGCCTGTGATGTCCGTGCGTCAGTTGATGGAGAAACTGCACCCTGACCGCGACATCGCTGCCGAGGCCGAGAAGATGAGGAAGCAGCGCGCTTCCAAGGACGTCAAGGACGTGCAATTGCGCGTTGGTCGAGTGCATCGCACCATCGGCTATCAGGCAGATGAGCGCAACCAGCAGTTGGGTATGCAGTTCACACAGGCGTATAACGCAGACTCGCGGCGTAGCGAGGCTGAGCCTCTGACGAAGAAGCCCGTTGGCGGCGGCAATCAGCGCGAGCGCAAGTATTGGAACACCAAGCAGCACCTCGACAGCCTCGTTACCTTCTTGCCCGAAGTCGAGGCGGCTTCGTCGGTCACAGAAACGAAGCGTGGTAGAGCACGCGTGCCGGTCGATGCGGTGGGTCCGCACGGGCACTCGGTCCACAGCCTGTACAACTCTTCGGGCTTGGCGCACGAATACGGCGACCTGTTCCATCCGAACTTCGATTTCCGTATCGGATTCGACGGCGAGGTCAGCGTTATGCCGAGTGCGCAGGGCATTCCCATGCGCCTTGTCCAGCCCACGGAAACCATT
>FUFK010056918.1_pt1 | contig 99212 bp, 87 predicted proteins | sample 1021851 | NCBI WGS metagenome assembly FUFK01 (sample SAMEA51879418, study PRJEB19060) | metagenome
GGTCAGCTCCACCCTTTCAGAGAAAGCGCCAGGACCTTTCAATTTTCCAAGGAGCCCCGGGATCGGGTGTGCCCATCCAGGACCGTGTTTGGCCAGGGATGGCCAAACGCCGAGCCTACATGGATGTACTCGTGGCGTGTCCTGGAGGGGCCCACCCGATCCCGGCGCGGGCTTTCTGGAGAGAGGTCTCTGGCATCCCGCCGGGTGGCTAAAGCCACCCTTTCGCGGGCGGGGCCCGCTCCCACAAGGCCCAGGCTCGGCTGTTACTCCGTGTCGTCGGCCGGCGGTGCGGGGTCCTCTTCTTCCCGCGGGGCGTCAGCGGCTTCCTCTTCTTCCTTGGGCGCCGCCGGCTCTTCCGGCTTGACGCCGTTGTCCTCGAGCGTCTGGTCCGACAGCTCCGCCTTGGCTTCCACTTCCTCGGCGCTCTTCTCCTCGCCGATCCGGTAGGCGGCGAAGCCGGCGTGCACCACCTGGTTCACCGCCATGCCCAGCACGCGGCCGTCGTAGGGCGCGATGATGGCGCTGCCGGTGTTGCTGATCGGGTCGGTGACGGTACCCAGGATCTCGCCCTTGCGCACCTGATCGTTGAGCTCCACCTCGGACAGCAGAATGCCGCCCTGGCCGGCGCGGATCCATTCCGATTCGAAGAACACCGGTTGCGGCGCGCCCCAGAAGCGGCTGGCTTTGCGCATGTCCAGGTTTTCCAGCAGCGTCTCCAGGGCCTGGACCCCGTAGTCCACCGCTTCGCCTTCGAGACGGTTGGGGCCGCCGGCTTCCATGGTCACCGCGACAATGCCTTCTTCCACGGCGGCGGCGCGCAGCATGCCGTCGCCCGGCGGGCTGTGCAGCACGGTCATGCCGCCGAAGTGCTTGGCGAACGCCACCACCTCGGACTTGTCCAGGTCGGCGCGCAGCTGCGGCTGGTTGATGCGCTTCTGGGAACCGGTGTGCAGGTCCACCAGGTAATCGCACTGGCGCACGATGTTGTTGAACAGGGAGAACGCCAGCCGGCTGGCGGCGCTGCCTTTTTCGTGGCCGGGGAAGTAGCGGTTCAGGTCGCGGCGGTCGCTGAGATAACGCGAGCCGTTGCGGAAGCCGTCCAGGTTGACGATCGGCACGCCCACCACGGTGCCGGCCAGCTCGGTGGGTTCCAGCTCGTACATCAGGCGCCGCACCATCTCGATGCCGTTGAGTTCGTCGCCGTGCACGGCGGCGGTGAGGCACAGGCGCGGGCCCGGCTCGTTGCCGTGGGCCACCAGCACCGGCACCGGCGTGGCGATCGAGCGGAACGACTGGTCCGGGGCCCAGTGCAGGGTTTCGAAGGTGCCCGGTTGCACCGTCTTGCCGAGCAGTTCCAGCGGTTTGACGGTGTCGGCGCCGTCCTCTTCCTCCTCGGCTTCGGAGGATGATGCCTCGTCCTGTTCCGGGGCGTCGTCACTGTCGGCGGCGGGCGCCTCGGCGGCCACGTCGTCTTCGCGTTCGTTGGCGGTCACGGTGCCGGCCAGGGCCAGCAGGATCAGAGTAATCAGCGGAATAATACGCGACACGGAAGCTTCCTTTTAGGACCGTTTCATGACTCTCGCTGGGCGAGTTCCTCCCAGCGCGCATAGTGCTCGTTCAGGCGTTGCTCCAGTTCCTGCAGCCGACGCTGGGCGTCGGCGATCTCGTCCTGGGGGCGCTTGTAAAAGTCCGGGTCGGACAGTTCGGTCTGAACCTCGCCCAGCGTCGCCTCCAGGGTTTCAATTTGCTCGGGCAGCGCCTGCAGTTCCAGCTCTTCCTTGTAGGAGAGCTTGCGGCCGCCGCTGTCCTTGGCTTTCGGTTTCGGTTTGCTGGACGGCGCGGCGAGCTTGCCGGTTTTGACGTCGTCGCCCCGGTTCGGTTCCGGGCGCTGGCGCAGCCAGTCCTGGTAGCCGCCCACATAGGCGTTGGGGTCGCCGCCCTCGAACACCAGGGTGGAGGTCACCACATTGTCGATGAATTCCCGGTCATGGCTGACCAGCAGCAGGGTGCCCTGGTAGTTGACCAACTGCTCTTCCAGCAGCTCCAGGGTTTCCACGTCCAGGTCGTTGGTGGGCTCGTCGAGTACCAGCAGGTTGAACGGCTTGGTGAACAGCTTGGCCAGCAGCAGCCGGTTGCGTTCGCCGCCGGACAGCGAGCGCACCGGCTGGCGGGCGCGCGCCGGCTCGAACAGGAAGTCCTGCAGATAGCCCATCACGTGCTTCTTGCGGCCGTTGATCTCGACCACGTCGGAGCCTTCCGCCAGGTTGTCGAGCACGCTTTTATTGCTGTCCAGGGTGTCGCGCATCTGATCGAAGTAGGCCACCTGGAGCTGGGTGCCGTGCTTGACGGTGCCCGCGTCCGGGGTCAGCCGGTCCAGCAGCAGGCGGATCAGCGTCGACTTGCCGCAGCCGTTGGGGCCGAGGATGCCGACCCGGTCGCCGCGCAGCAGGGTGATGGAGAAATCCCGCAGCAGCGGCAGGCCGTCGATGGCGTAGCGCAGATGCTCCGCTTCGATCACCACCTTGCCGGAGTTGTCGCCTTGCTGGATTTCCAGGCCGGCGGTGCCCTGGCGGTTACGGCGCCGGGCGTAGTCCTCGCGCATGCTTTTCAGGGCGCGCACCCGGCCTTCGTTACGGGTGCGGCGCGCCTTGATGCCCTGGCGGATCCAGCGCTCTTCCTGGCTGAGCTTCTTGTCGAACTCGGCGTTGGCGCGCTCTTCGTTTTCCAGGGCCGCCTGCTTGCCGGCCAGGTACTTGTCGTAATCGCCGGGCCAGCTGGTCAGTTTGCCGCGGTCCAGCTCGATAATGCGGGTCGCCAGGGAGCGGATGAAGGCGCGGTCGTGGGAAATGAACACCAGGGTGGCGGAATAGCCTTTGAGGAAGGTTTCCAGCCAGCGGATCGCGTCCAGGTCCAGGTGGTTGGTGGGCTCGTCCAGCAGCAGGATGTCCGGCTCCTGGACCAGCGCCCGGGCCAGCAGCACGCGGCGTTTCATGCCGCCGGACAGGCCGGCGAAGTTCTGTTCGCCGTTCAGGTTGAGCTTGGAGAGCACCGTGTCCACGCGCTGGAACAGCTGCCAGGCGCCGCGCGCCTCGATCTCATTGTTGAGGGTCTCGAAGCGGGCCAGGTTCTCATCCATGCGCTCCGCCTGGTCCGGATCGCCCAGGGCGCGGCTCAGGTGGTCGTGCTCGTTGAGCAGCGTGCCCAGCTCGCCCAGGCCCTCGGCGACCATGTCGTGCACGCTGTGGTCCTGGTCCTCGGGCACTTCCTGTTCCAGGCGCGAGATCATCAGGTTCTGGGTGCTCTCGATCTGGCCGTCGTCGGCCTGCACCTCGCCGGCCAGNACCTTGAGCAGGGTGGACTTGCCGGAGCCGTTGCGGCCCACCAGACAGAGCCGCTCGCCGGCTTCGATGGTGAGGTCGACATNGTCGAGCAGGGGCTGCTCGCCGAAGTGCAGTTGAATCTGTCGCAGCGTGATCAGGGACATGAAAGCGCGTCGTGTTGAAATGAGGCGGCGAGTGTAACATTTACACTATGGCAATTATCGGATTTCCACCCGCTGGATTGGCCCGCTGATCTCAGCGGTCCCCGCCGTCGTCGTCGCGGCCGCGTTCGCCGTCGTGATAGTGGGTTCTGGTCTCTCCATAATGCCCCCGGGTGTCTCCGTGGCGGCCCTTGTTGCCGCTGTCGAACAGGAGACCGTCGGCGGCGGACCTCAGGTGGACGTCAAGCTGGTTGAAGGCGATTTCCACGCCGTGCTCGCGGGCCAGGGTATCGATGGCGCGGTTCAACTCGTTGGTGGCGAACAGAATGTCGCCGATTTCCCCGAGATAGACGCGCAACTCGTGATCCAGAGTGCTGGCGCCGAACGCCATGAACAGAATCAGCGGTTCCGGATCCTGCAGCACCCGGGGGTTGTCGGCCGCCGCTTTGGCCAGGACATCGTGGCAAGCCTGCAGGTCGGACCCGTAGGCGAACCCCACTTTAAGGGTGACGCGGGTGACGGTATCGGTGAGAGACCAGTTGATAAGCCGTTCGGTGACGAACGCCTTATTGGGAATGATAATTTCCTTGCGGTCGAAATCGATGATGGTGGTGGCGCGGATGCGGATACGGCTGACGGTGCCCGACAGCTCGCCGATGGTGATCACGTCACCGATGCGCACCGGCCGCTCGAACAAAATGATGATGCCGGAGATAAAGTTGGCGAAGATCTCCTGCAAGCCGAAGCCCAGCCCCACACCCAGCGCCGCGACGAGCCACTGCATCTTGCTCCAGGACAAGCCGAGCGAGCCCAGGGTGATCATCACGCCGATCATGACGATGACATAGGACAACAGGGTGGTGATCGCGTAGCTGGAGCCCTGCTTGAGACTCAGCCGTGACAGCAGCAGCACTTCCAGCAGGCCGGGCAGGTTGCCGACCAGCACGAAGGTGCCGATGCCGATGGCCAGCGCGGTGATCACATCGCCCAGGCTGATCGGCGAGGTGGTGGCGTTGGCGCCGCTGCCTTCGGTGCTTTCCCAGAGCACAATGGTGTTGGTGTAGGAGAACGCATTGATCACGTCCGCCCATACCCAGTAGAGCAGCACGCCGAACAGCACCACCAGGCCCAGGCGCACCAGCCGCAGCGATTGCTGGTTGACCTGCTGCAGGTCCATTTGCGGCTCCTCGACTTCCACCCCTTCCACGTTTTCCTTGGGTTCCGCCTCGCGCTCCGCCACCGCCCGTTTATAGGCCAGCCGCTGGGCGGCCACCGCCAGGCCGCGCACCGCGGTGGCGTCGATAAGGATCACCAGCAGGGCAAGATAGAAAGTGTCGATCAGGCGGCCGGACAGGCGCACCGAGGTGAAGTAGTAGCCGGCCACGATCAACGCCACCAGCACCAGCGGCGCGCCGGCGCTGATCAAGGTGGTCACCGAGCGCAGGGTGCGCGAATAATGCTGGATCGGGTAGGCCAGCGCGGTACGCGCCAGCATCACGCTGATCACCGCCAGCCCGGCCACCATGGTGACCAGGCCGATACGGTCGTTGCTCAACTGCGCCGGCCACTCTTCGCCGAAGGCGATCACCAGCGTCATCGGCACCATGGTCAGGCCGATGATCAGCAGGCGCCGGCGCAGTTGCCGGTTATTGTCCTCGGTCCAGCGGAAATGGCGCTGGGCGATGCCGTTGCGCGACAGCAACCGGTAGCACAGCTCGAACACCAGCCAGATCAGGGCGATCTTCGCCAGCGCCGCGCCCAGCACCGTGCTCAGGGTGCCGGGCTGCACCCACAGCCCCCAGCCCAGCAGGCTCAGCACCAGCGGCCCGGGCACGCAGAGCAGCGTCGTGTAGATGATCGCCAGGGGCGTGTGGCGCTGGCTGTCCCGCTTCAGAAAGCCGATATCGCCGTTCAGCGACTTGATCCGTTTACGCAGGCGCGGGCGCACCAGCCACAGGGCGCCGGCCAGCACCAGCGGCAGAAACAGCCATTGCCACTTGCTTTGCAGAATGTCGGTGGCGTTGGTGACCATGCGCCGCCACGGCATGGTGTTGATCTGGTCCGCCACCTGGCCGGGGAATTCGGCGAACCAGGCCAGGGACAGCGGCTGGGTGCTGGGCATCCAGAAGGTCTGTTCGGAGATGATGTCGTGCAGATTGCGGGTCAGCTTGTCCAGTTGCTCCTGGGACAGATTCAGGCGCACCAGGATATTGAGCTTGCGGCCCAGCTCCTGGTCGAGCTGATTGAGCAGGTCCACCCGGTTGTCGATCAGGCGTTGCAGGCCGTCGCGCAGCTGCGCTTTTTGCTGATCGTCCAGGCCGCTGTCCTCGGGCAGCTTGAGATCCCGGTTTTCCAGTTCCTGCAGGGTCTGGCGGATGTCGAACTGGGCCAGGCGCGCCTCGGTGATCTGTTTGTCCAGGCCTTCCCGGGGCGTGAACTGCGGCAGGCTTTTCTGCTGCTCGTAAAGAATGCGCGACAACAGCAGGCTGCCGTCGAGCATCTCGATCTGATCGTTGACGGTGCTGGAGAGCGAACGGGCGCGGTCCAGCTGGGTCTCCGCGTTGATCACCTCGCGGATCAGGTTGTTCACGTCGCTGGCGGTGTCCTTGAGCTGGTCACGCACCGCCTCGTTGCGCTGCCGCGCGGTGTCCAGCAGTGGATGACTCACCAGGCTTTCCGGCAGGTCGAGCTGGTCGTCGCCGATTTCCGCGCTGAGCGACTCGCCGCGGCGCTCGTTGATCATCGGCTGCAGGACGTCCAGCCGCGTCTGAATCACCTCGGTCTGCGCTTCCAGCACCCGTTTGCGCAGGCGGGCCAGCTCTTCCAGGGTGCTGGCCACGGACAGCTCCTGGTTGCGCAGTTCAATGCGCGTTTCCAGCGCCGCCAGTTCGGTGCGCAGCCGGGTGGTTTCGGCCTCGGAGAGGGTGTCGTTTTCCTGGTTCAGACGCCGGCGGATTTCGTCGGTGCGGGCCAGGCTGTCGCTGATCGTGTTCTGGGCACGCTCGGGCAGGGTTTGCGCGCGGGTCAGCTCGCCGCTCACCTTGGCCAGGGTTTGCTGGTTTTCTTCCAGCGCTTCCAGTTGCTGGCCGAGTTCTTCCACAAGCGCGGCAAGGGATAGGTCCTGGTAGCGGGCGCGCCAATCCAGCTCGGCGTCCTGGCGCGCCTTGGCCAGCTGCTCCTGAAGACGGTTGCGGTCCACCGGGGCCTGCCGTCTGCGGTCGGAAAGCGTGTCGATCTGTTCCCGGTTGCTGTCGATCTCGCGGCGCAACGTCAGCGTCTGCTGCAGCTCTTCGCGTTCCGGGTCCTCGTCGGCGGTATCGGAGGGGCCGTTACCGCCGTCGCCGGATTCGCCACCGTCACCGGAGAGCTGTTTCTCCAGGTCGCCGATACCGGGCAGTGAGAACGCACCGGTCTGCGCCTGGGCCGCCGCCATCGGCAGCAACGCGAGCAACAGAGCCAGTGGTAACGAACGGAACAGTCTGATCAATACAGCCAACACGGAAAGCGCCTTTGGTTTTTTGCAAGCTTAGCAACGGCCGGGGTCCCGGCATAGCCGCCGCCGTCATTCCGTGATCAGCAGCCCCGCCCGTCGGTGATCTCGGCGACGCTGTCCGCCACGTTGTCGTCCTCCGGCGCCAGTTGCCGGGCGCGGCACACCGCCTCCCGGGCCTGGTCCGGCTGGCCGCTGTCGCGCAGTGCGTAGGCCAGGTTGTTCCAGGCCGGCGCCATATCCGGGGCGCGCGCCACGGTGGCCCGGTAGGCGCGCAGGGCGGCGTCGGTCCGGCCATCCTGCCAGAGCGCGTTGGCGTAGCCGAAACGCAGCCGGCCATTGTCCGGGAAACGCGCCACGGCGGCTTCCCAATAGGGCAGCGCGCCGGTCTGCATCGGCGCCAGCGCCTGCAACAGCGGTTCCGGTTGCACGCTGTCCGGCAGGTCGCCGGGCGGCAGCAGCACGAAACCCCAGTAGCGGCCCCGGGCCCAGGTGCGCAGGAAGCGGTTCCAGCGGCTTTCCGTGGCCTGGTCGGTGCCGCTGTGCAGGATAATGCGCTCACCGCCGTCGCGGTAGCCGATCACCACCGCATAGTGCCACAACGGCCATTGCGGCAGCGCCAGGTTCTGCAAGACCAGCACCGGGTGGCCGGCCTGCACCTCCTGGATCAACGCCGTGGGCGTGTTGATCGGATAGGCGAGCAGGCCGCGGGCCCGGCCCGCCGCCACCAGCTCGATGCCCAGCGCGCCCTGACGCTCCGGCAGCCAGACTTCGTCGACCAGTTCGGTCTTGTCGCCGGGCAGCCCGTTCCATTGCAGCATCATGCCCAGGGCGGCGGGGCCGCACTGGTAGGCTTCCTGGGGAATAAAGGGCACGTCCAGCCGCTGCTGCGGGCGCGCGTCGGCTCGTTCCGGCGGCGGAACCGTCTGGCAGGCGGTGAGCAGTAGCAGAAACAGCAAGGCGGCGGCCGGGCGGCCGCCGCGCGGGCAGGCGATCATTTACCCGATCGGATCGATGACGGGGAATACGTCGGTGGCGCCGAGCAGATCCAGCAGCACCAGAATCAGGATCACGGCGAGAATCACACCCACCACGCTACCGCCGGCGGGCATCTGTTCCGCTTTCTGCGCCAGCTGGTTCAGCTCGCGGTCGCTGAGACGGCCCAGACGCTTTTCCACGTCGCCGGGGGTGACGCCGTTCTTGGCCAGTACCTTGGCGGCGGCTTCATGATTCATCAGCCGCATGACTTTGCGTTCGGTGGCGGCCCGCTGCTCGCTGGAAACCATGCCATCGGTCGTGACCATGGCGGCGTGGGCCGCGGGTACGAACAAGCCTTGGGTAAACAACATAACCAGCGCCGTCAGGACGCCTGTAATTTGCTTTTTCATCGACATCGCTCCGCTTAAAAAACGTGGCTCAAGGCTAGCACGGCGCGTTCCTGTTCAGGGTTATGCAAGTTAAAGCTTTGTGATCTTTTACACTCATTTCACCAATCACCGCCGCCTTCACGCCGGCCTGTGTCAAAGCCGCCAGGGCGGCGTCGCGCAGGCCCGGATCCACCGAGAACAGCAGGCCGCCACTGGTCTGTGGGTCGGTGGCCGCCGCCAGACGCGGATCGTCGTCGGCGATGTCGCCGTGCTCGCAGCGTGTCAGCACCTGGTCGTTGGCCGGCTTCAGGGTGCTCACCACGCCCCGTGCCACCAGCTCTTCGGTGCCCGGCAACAGCGACAGGCCGTCCAGGTCCAGGCGCGCGTCCAGGTTGCTTTGCTCGCACAGCTCCAGCAGGTGGCCGAGCAGGCCGAAGCCGGTGATGTCGGTGCAGGCATTGGGCGCCAGCGGCGCCATGGCGTCCCGGGCCAGGCCGTTGCTGCGCAGCATGCTGTCGAGCGTGGCGTCCAGCCAGGGGCCGCGACTGAGGTCGTGCATCAGGCTGGCCAGTTGAATGCCGGTGCCCAGGGACTTGGTGAGAATCAGCACGTCGCCGGGCCGGGCGCCGCTTTTATGCCACAGGTCCGCCGGCGGCGCGGCGCCGTTGACCGTGAACCCGGCCGCCATCTGCGGCCCTTCGATGGTATGCCCGCCCACCAGGGTGCAGCGGGCCGCGTTCAATTCCTTCAGCGCCCCGGCCATCAGGCGGTGCAGATCGCGGCTTTGCAGGCGGGGATGGTGGCGCGGCATGCAAACCGTGGCCAGGGCGGAGTGGGGCGCCGCGTTCATGGCGAACAGATCGCTGAGGCTGTGCAGCGCGGCGATGCGCCCGAACAGATAGGGCTCGTCCACGAAGGCGGGAAAATAATCCAGGCTTTGCACCAACCGCTGGTCCGCCGGCCAGCGAATCACGGCGGCGTCGTCGGCGTGGTCCACGCCCGCCTCGATGTCCTCGCGGATCACCGGGTCGAGCGCCGCCAGGGCCTCGCTTAACGATTGCGCCCCCACCTTGGCGCCGCAGCCGGCGCAGTGCAGGGTGTCGTCCGGGGCGGCGGCCCGGGCGGCGGCGTCCATGCGCGGCAGCCGGCGGTCGAATTTGTCCATGAAGTCCCGGTCCAGCCGGTCCTTCCAGCGCCACACCCAGCCGCCGGCCAGCGCCGGGCCGCCGCCCCGGCTGCCCACGGCGTCACGGCCGCCGGCGGACAGCAGCGACAGGAAACGCCGTTGCGGGCGGTACGGCTCCAGCGGCTGGCCCTGGGCGGCGGCGGCCAGATTGCGCGCCAGGATTTTCGCCTGGCGTACCGCGTAAACGCCGGCCTTGGGCAGATCGCCGGGAAAGGCGGCGCAGTCGCCGGCGGCGAATACCCGCGCGTCGGCCGGGCTTTGCAGGGTGTCGTTGACGCGCACGAAGCCCTGGTCGTCGCAGGGCAGCCCGCTGTCCGACAGCCAGGAAGCGGCCCGCACGCCGGTGCACCAGAGCAGAAAGTCGTGCGGCAGCTCGCGGTCATCGCTGAGCAGGCGTTGCGCTTGCACCTGCCGCACCGGTGTGTGGCTGTGCAGGGTCACGCCGCGCGCCGCCAGGCGCCGGGTCATGCGGCGGCGCACGCCGGCGGGAAAGCCCGGCAGCAGCGCCCCGGCGGTGACCAGGCTGACGCCGGCGCGGTCGCCCAGGGCGTGGGCCACCGCCAGCGCCATCTCAGTGCCGCCGGCGCCGCCGCCCACCACGGTGATCGCCGCCGGCCTGTCCCGCTCCGCCAGTTCGTCCCGCAACGCCTGCCAGCGGCGGTGAAAATCCGCCACCGGTTTCACCGCCACCGCGTGTTGTTCGGCGCCGGGCACGGCGGTGAGATTGGGGGTGGCGCCCACGTCCAGGCTCACCAGGTCGTATTCCAGGTGGGTGCCGTCGTCCAGGTAAAGCCGCCGCTGCTCGGGCTTGAGCCGTACCGCGCGGGCGCGGATAAAGCGCGTGCCGGTGGCCTGGCAGAGGCGCTGCAGATCGATGTGCGTCTCTTCCAGACGGTAATGGCCGGCGACCAGCCCCGGCAGCATGCCGGAATAGGCGCTCAGACTGTCCGGGGAGACCAGGGTCAGACGCAGCCCGGGCACCGGTTTCATGGCCAGCATGCGCAGCGCCAACGCGTGGCTGTGGCCGCCGCCGACCATGATCAGATCCTGGGTGGCGGAAGGGGTCAGCATGCGGTTCTCCTGTCGGTCATGGCGGTGCTTCTCATATCAGTCATTCCACGGGCTGGCCACGGGTGGACAGGCGCAGGCGCCCGCGCAACCAGCGCGAGAAGGCGTCCACGCCCAGATTCAGGCCGACGGTGGCGAGAATCAAAACCAGGGTGCGGTCGAAGCGGAACTCGGCGACGCTGGAATCAATATAAAAACCCAGGGTATGAATGCCCAGGATACCCAGCACCGCGGTCTCGCGCATGATGATCTCCCAGCGGTAGAGCAAAAAGGCGAGAAAGTTCGGGTACAACCGGGGCAGCACCTCGAAGGCGTAGCGGTTGAGCCCCCGGGGGCTGTCGTCGCGCAGCGTCAGCCCTTCGCTGAAACGGGCGGTTAGGTGCGCGATGATCGCCCCGGTGTGCAGGCCCAGGGCGAGAATGCCCGGCAGCATGGACGGGCCCAGCATGATCAGAAAGAAAAACGCCAGGAAGAATTCCGGCGTGGTGCGCAACACCACCAGAATGAAATGGCCCAGCCCCCGGCTGACGCGATTGCCGAACAGCGGTGAGCGCAGCGGAAACAGCGCCAGCGCCAGCAACGCCGTCAGCAGCAGGGCGGCCAGGCCCAGCACCAGGGTGTGCCAGACCCCGGGGCCGATCTGTTCGGTCCACAGCGTGCCCAGCCACACCCACAGCTCGGCGACACCGCCGCCGTTTTTCAGCGGCGCGGGCACCAGGTCCTCGGTGACGAAGCGCACCAGCGTTTGCAGGCTGCCGGTCCACACCGGCGGCGCCCAGATCAGCGCGGCCAGCAGGTAGACCGGCAGCAGCAGCGGGCGCAGCCAGAAGCGCAGAGTCAGAATCAGCAGGAACAGCAGATAAAGCAGTGCCGCGCCTTCGCCGTAATGACCTTCGCGGAACGCCGTCTCCAGGTGAAAGCCCAGGGTCGGCAGGCCGATAAAGCCGAGGATCGCCGAGGCGCGCAGGGCGCACTCCAGGCGGTAACCGGTGTAGGCCTTGCAGGACGCCCAGATCAGCGGCAGGCGGGCGTAGAAAAAGCGGCCCAGACGGCGCCGGTCGTCGGGCAGGGCAACCGCCGGCGCCGGGTCCGCCTCTTCCAGGAATTCGCCGAACACCTTGGCGAAGATGCCGGCGTAGGGCAGGGCGATGGCGAGCACGCCGGTGAGCGTGGACAGGCCGGTGACCTGCATCAGCAGCAGCCCCCAGAACAGCTCGTGGACGGCGCGCACCGAGGCGGCGCCGGCACGCACCGCCCGGCGGTGCCAGAACAACGCCAGCAAAAAGCCGGCGGCGGCGCCCAGGGCGACGCCCTGGAACGCGAACGCCAGGGTGTTGGCCAGTGCCCGGCCGAGCCCCTCGGTGGCCAGGAAGTCCGGGCGCAGCAGGCCCAGGCCCACGCGCATCATTTCCGCGCCCGGGTCGCCGCGGGTGACTTCCAGATCGGCGCAGGCGAACGCGATCAAACCGGCCAGCCCCAGCCAGCCGCTGGCGCGGCGCCAGCCGGCGGCGGTGGTGGTGAAGGTCAGGGCGGAGCGGCTCATGGCAGGTAGAGGCTGTCCAGATCGGCCAGCGTCAGTGACGCGGACGGCGCGTCCAGCACCGTCTCGCCATGGCGCAGACCGATGACCCGCTCAAAGCAGGCCAGCGCCAGGGCGCGGTCGTGCATGGCGACCACGGCGCTGTCGTGGCGGCGCAGGGTGTCGCGGAGCAGCGCCAGGCCCTGGTGTTCGTCCAGGTTGGAGACCGGTTCGTCGGCCAGCAGCACCGGCCGTTCCGTGAACAGGGCCCGGCCCAGAGCGGTGCGCTGGGCCTGGCCGCCGGACAGCCGGTCGACGCTGGTGAACAGCTTTTCGGCCAGCCCCAGGCTTTCCGCCACGGCGGCGACGCTGTCGCGCTGGGCCGCCGTGGGATGCACCAGCGCGCGCAGATTGCGCCAGGTGCCGAAGCGGTGCAGGCCGCCCATGTAGATGTTGTGGAACACGCTGAGCATGGGCACCAGCGCCTGCTCCTGGGGGCACCAGGCGCACAGCGTTTCCCGCTGGCGCCGCAGCGCCGCCAGGAGGGTGGACTTGCCGCTGCCGGACGGGCCCAGCAGGGCCACGGTTTCGCCGCGCCGGACGGTCAGGTCCAGGGCGGGGAATACCGTCTCGCGGCCGTGGCCGAGCCGGGCGCCCCGGAAGTGGAACAGGGGCGCCGGCGCTTCACTCGCGTTCACAGCGGTTCAATCCAGCAGGCCGATGCTTTCGGCGGTGTCTTCGATGGCTTGGTAGTCATCGTTGTCGGCGGGCACGAAGGCGCTGCGCGGGAAGGCCTCAAGCAGTTCCGGGTCGTCGATCGCCAGCAGCACTTCGGTGACCCGCTGGCTGAAGCCGTCGCCGAAACGCTGGTCCAGGTCGCCGCGCACGGTCCAGTGGTAGTCCGGGTAGGCGGGGGTTTCCCAGATCACTTGCACCTTGTCGGTGTCGATGTCGCCGTCCGCCAGGGCCTGGTCCCAGACCTGATAGTTGAGCGCGCCGGTGGCGTAGGCGCCGCTTTCCACCAGCGACAGGGTGCGGCTGTGGTCGCCGCTGAAGCCGACCTTGTCGATCAGCTCCTGGGGCGGCGCGCCGAAACGTTCGCGGAAGTAGTACTCGGGCATCAGCCGGCCGGAGGTGCTGCCCTTGGAGCCGAAGGTGAACGACGGCTGCTCGGCGAAGGCGTCGGGCAGACTGTCGCCGGGCGCCAGGCCGGTGCGGCTATTGGCGATGAAGTAGGATTTGAAGGCGGTGTCTTCCTGGCCCTGGGCGATGGCTTGCGAGCCGGGCACCAGGCGCCGGGCCTGAACCCCGGACAGCCCGCCGAACCAGGCCATCTGCACTTCATCGTTGCGGAAGGCGGTGACCGCCGCCGGGTAGGACTTCACCGGCACGTATTTCACCGGCACGCCGAGCGCCTCTTCCAGGTGCGCGGCCACTTTGCCGAAGCGCTGTTCCAGGCGCGACTCGTCCTGGTCGGGGATCGCGGTGAAGGTGAAGGTTTGCGCCGGTTCGCGCGAATCACAGGCGGCCAGCAGCAGCACGGCGCAGGCCGTGGCCAGAAGGGGTTTGATCATTGTCGGCTCCGTTCAATAGGGAGTATTACCGGACGTTATTAGGGCCTGTGTGAACAGGCCCTTCACCGCCGCGTGTCCGGCTATCCGCGGTGGCTCAGGTATTCCATCACTTGCGCCCGGCTGCCCTGATAGAGAATCGGGCCGTCCCGGCGTTGTAGCATGTAATCGTACATGGGGTCGTAGTAGCCGCTCAGCAGTTCGCGGATCCACACCCGGTGGCGCTCCACGTCGCCGCCGTGGCGCTGCTGGTCCAGCGCCGCTTCCAATTCGCCGCGCAGATACTGATGGCGGGCGCCGCCCAGCCGTTTGCGGATGCGGTCGAGGGCGGCGAGCAGCGCCTCGGCCAGCCGCTCGAACGCCTGCGCTTCGCCGTAGTGGCGGCTGTATTCGTCCAGCGGTCCGGTGACGTAGTCCTCCAGCGTCACCCGCACGCGGGCTTCCAGCGGTTCGTCGATGACCACGCGCGGCGACTGGCGGATGCGCGCCTGCAGATCGTCCGGCACATAGCAGCGGCCGATCAGCTTGCCTTCGTCCTCCACCACCACCGGCGCCGGGCCCCGGTGCTGATGCTTGAGCAGGGCTATGGCCAGGCGGTTCTCGAAATCGATCTGGCTGGGCTGGCCCGCCGGTCGGCGGCCGAACGCCGAACCGCGATGGTGGGCCATCCCTTCCAGATCGATGGCGTCGGTCAGCCGTTCGATAAGACGCGTCTTGCCGCAGCCGGTGCGGCCGCTGAGCACCACCATGGGCAGGTGGCGCAGGTTGTGCTTGAGCCGGTCGAGCAGGAAGCGGCGCATCGCCTTGTAGCCGCCCACCACCAGCGGCACGTGCATGCCGGCCTGGTCCAGCCAGGCCTGGGTGGTGCGGCTGCGCAGGCCGCCACGGAAACAGTACAGATAGCCGTCCGGGTGGGCGCGGTGCCACGCCCGCCAGGCGTCCAGGCGGGCGCTCTTCTTGCGGCCGCTGACCAGTTCGTTGCCGAGATCAATGGCCGCCTGCTGGCCCTGCTGCTTGTAGCGGATACCCACCCGGTGCCGCTCGTCATCGTCGAGCAGCGGCAGGTTGCTGGCGGTGGGGAAGGCGCCCTTGGCGAATTCCACCGGCGCGCGCACGTCCAGTAAGGGAATGTCGCCGAGAAACAGCCCGGCGTAGTCTCGAGTGTCGTCCATGGCGGGAGATTCTAGCAGCCTGAGCCGTCCCTGGCTGCAAGCTCCTACAAGGCTCAGGCCGGGCGCAGCTGGCCGGTGAGGTGCGGTTTGACGCCGTCCTTGGCGACCACGCGGAAATCGAGGCCGCCGTCCTTTTCTTCGCGGGCGAACTTCACCGTGGCCGGAATGAACATCGGCACCTTGAACTGCACCGCCACGGTGAAGGCTTCCTCGGGCAGCTCGTGTTGCAGCTGCCCCAGGGCGCGGGCCTTGGACCACATGCCGTGGGCGATCTGGCGCTTGAAGCCGAACAGCTTGGCGGTCAGCGGGTAGAGGTGGATCGGGTTGCGGTCGCCGGACACGGCGCCGTAACGACGGCCGGTGTTGCCGGGGACCTTCCATTCAATGGCGTCGGTGACCGGTTCCGGGGTGCCGCGCGAGCCCTTGTCGGCCTTCACGCCGCTGCCGCCGCCGCGGAAGAAGTTCACCGATTCGCTGGCCCAGACCCGTTCGCCGCCGGTGCTGACCACCGTGAAGATGGAAAACTCATAGCCCTTTTCCACCTGGGTCAGGTTGCCCAGGTAGCATTTGATGTTGAGCTGCTCGCGCTCGGCGATGGGGCGGTACTGGGTGATGCTGTTGCGCACGTGCACCAGGCCCATGGCCGGGAACGGGAAGCCGTCCTCCATCATCAGCGCCATGTGCAGCGGAAAGGCGTGGATGTGCGGGTAGGTGACCGGCAGGCGGCCGTCGTCGCTGAACCCGCAGACCTTGCGGTAGGCGGCCAGGTGCCCGGCGTCCAGGCCCACATCGTTGAGGCGCAGGCCGACATTGGGCAGTTGCGGGTTTTTGCCGGGCTTCACCCGGGCACGCATCACCGCCTTGGCGAAATTGACCGGCATTGCCGGGGCGTGGCGCAGCTCGCGGAAGTTCACGTCACTCATAACAGCGTCCTTGATCTCTCCAATACGGCCGACGCCGCGTGACAACAGCGGCGTCGGCAAATTGGGGACAGTATAGGCAGTGTGAAGAGCGGCCTGGATTGGCCGTATCGCCTGGGGGAGCCCCCGAGCAGGCCTATCGATCCCGGCGGATCAGGTGCGCGGCGGGGTGTCGGAGCGCCACTGGGCCACCCCGAAGTAAATCAGGCGCACCTGTTTCTCCGCCATGATCAGCATCTCGTGCTGGCCGGCGTCGTCGTCTTCGTCCAGCTCCAGCATTTCCTGGGTCAGGGCGACCACGCTGTTGACCACCAGGGACGCCATCATCTGCAGGTCCTCGGCGTTGACCCGCACCAGGAACGGAAAGCGCGCCATATCCATCGCCAGCTCACTGACGAACAAGCGGATTTCACGGCGGATGGCCTGGCGCATGGTGGCCGAGCCGCCGTACAGCTCCTTTGAAACGAACAGGAAATGGGTGCGGTTATTGCGCACGTAGGTGAAGAAGGTCTCCATCGACCCGCGGATCATGCGTTCGTTGGGCAGTTCCTGCTGGCGCACTTCACGCATCATCTGGCGCAGGGTGCGGAAGGACTCGTCCAGCAGGGTCAGGCCCAGGGCGCTCATGTCCGGGAAATGGCGATAAAAGGCGGTGGGCACCACCCCGGCGCGTTTGGTCACTTCACGCAGGCTCAAGGAAGAGAACGGGGCTTTCTTGGCCACCAGGTCCAGGGCCGCGTCCATGAGCGCCTGGCGAGTTCGCCCCCTCTTGGGCCGCCGTCCCCGAGTCGGAGTCTCTCTGCTCATGGTTTTTGCTCCCGAGTCATCGTTTTTATTCTCCGCATCCCCGCCATGTTATTGAAAATCCCCGGCCGGATACAGACAACTGGTTGATTTTACTGTGTAAAAAAGTATAAGTGTACACGTGTTGACATTGGCATCCCACTTCGGTAAAAAGTGCACAACTGTACACAAACGGGAGTTGGCATGAACGTCATCACCGCTTCAAATTCACAATCCGGTACTCCGGGCCTGATCCGTCGTCTCGGCAAGGCGCTCAGCACGCCGTTCGACCCGGAGGACTATCTGGCCCTGTTCGATCCGCTGCAGTCCGCCCGCGAAATACGCGCCCGGGTGATCGGCGTGCAGCGCGAGAGTGACCAGGCGGTGACCCTGACCCTGCAACCCAACCGCCTTTGGAAAGGCCACCGCGCCGGTCAGCATGTTCTGCTGGGCGTGGAGATCGAAGGCGTGCGGCATCAGCGCTGCTTCTCCCTGTCCTCGGCCCCCGGCGGCGCGCCCACCATCAGCGTGAAGCGCCAGGNCCGGGGCGGCGTCAGCGACCATCTGGTCAACCGTTGCCGGGAGGGCGACCTGCTCACCCTGGCCGAACCGGCCGGCGAATTCGTGCTGCCGGACCCGGTGCCGGAGCGCCTTCTGATGGTCACCGCGGGCTCCGGGATTACACCTGTTCACAGTATCGTGAAGTCCCTGCTCGCGTCCAACTTCGACGGCAAAGTGACCTGGGTGCACTTCGAACGCCGCTACCGGGACCTGATGCTGAGCGACTCCCTGGCGCAATTGCGCCGCGATCCGCGCCTCGACCTGCGTCTCGTCCTCAGCGGCGACAGCCCGCGCGACGGCGACCAGGCCGGCCGTCTGGATGAACACTGGCTCACGGATAACATCGCCGATGCCGCCGCGCACACCGTTTTCACCTGCGGGCCGGCCGGCTTTCTCGACACGGTGATGGATTGGCACGGCGAACACGGCCGCGCGCCGCTGTTCCATGAGCGTTTCAAAGCGGCGCCGGTGGTGGCCGGCGAAGGCGGCCGGCTGCACTTCTCGCGCACCGGCGGCCAGGCCGAGGCCGCCGCCGGGGTGTCGCTGCTGGAAGCGGCGGAGCAGGCCGGCCTCAAGCCCAAGCACGGTTGCCGCATGGGCATCTGCCACACCTGCAAGTGCAAGGTGAGCAAGGGCCGGGTGCGCGACCTGCAGAGCGGCGAAAGCCGCGAGTTGAACGGCCAGGAAGTTCGTATTTGTGTCCACGCCGCCGAGGGCGACGTGGAACTGGATCTCTAAGGAGGCACGCTATGAATGCCAAAGTAGATCATTTCGACCCCATCGTATTCGAACGCCCGGGCGTGACGCTGACGCGCTCCCAGGTGGACGCCTTCGGCCGCGAAATCGACGCCCTGCGTGAAGAGATCATGGCGGATCTGGGCGAGCAGGACGCGCGCTACATCCGCCGTCTGGTGCGCACCCAGAAAGGCATGGAACTGGCCGGCCGCGGCCTGCTGTTCCTGGGCGTGCTGCCGCCGGCCTGGCTGGCCGGCACCGCGCTGCTGTCGGTGTCCAAGATTCTGGAAAACATGGAGATCGGCCACAACGTGATGCACGCCCAGTGGGACTGGCTGGGCGACCCGGCGCTGGATTCCTCCACCTACGACTGGGACAACACCTGCCCGGCGGAGCAGTGGAANCANTCGCACAACTACATGCACCACACCTTCACCAACGTGGTCGGCAAGGACCGGGACGTGGGCTACGGCATCATGCGCATGTCCGAAGAGCAGCGCTGGAACCCGNNCTACCTGTTCCAGCCCGCCTATAACTGGGTGCTGGCCTCGTTGTTCCAGTGGGGCGTGGCGTTCCACGACCTGGAAGTGGAGCGCGTGCTCAAGGGCGAGAAAAGCTTCGCCGAATACCGCGCGCAGCGCCGCAAGATCATGAAGAAGGTGCGCAAGCAGGTGGGCAAGGACTATCTGCTGTTCCCGCTGCTGGCCGGCCCGTTCGCCCCCTGGGTGCTGGCGGGCAANGCCACCGCCAACCTGACCCGTAACCTGTGGTCTTACCTGATCATTTTCTGCGGCCACTTCACCGAGCACGCGGAAATGTTCAGCGAGGCGGAAATCGAGAACGAGACCCGCGGCCAGTGGTACCTGCGCCAGCTGCTGGGCTCCTCCAACCTGGAAGGCGGCCCGCTGTTCCACATCATGTCCGGCAACCTCAGCCACCAGATCGAGCACCACCTGTTCCCGGACATGCCGTCCAACCGCTATAAGCAGGTGGCGCCCAAGGTGCGCGAGATCGCCGAGCGCTATGGTCTGCACTACAACAGCGGCCGTCTGAGCCGCCAGTTCGGCACCGTGCTCAAGCGGATTAACCGCCTGGCGCTGCCGTCCCGGCGCAAGCCGAAAAACGCCACGGTGTGAAGCGGTTCCGGGTCCCCGGACGGTGTGCTAGTCTCACCACTTGGTATTTACCGTTTGGGGAAGTCGCAACAGGATGGCAGAACTGACTGATTCCGGCGTGCTTCTGCGCATGGCCTACCGGGCCATGCTCAACGCCGGCATTGATGCCGACGCGGTACTGGCCGAGCTGGGCCTGGACCCGTCCATATTGAACGTGCCGGATCTGCGCACGCCCCACGATGGCCAGGAATGGTTCTGGGAGGCGTTGGCGAAGGTCTCCAACGACGAGCATGTGGGCCTGCATCTGGGCAAGCACATGCCCGTCTACAAGGGCCAGGTGCTGGAGTATCTGTTTCTCTCCAGCCCCACCTTCGGCGAGGGCCTGCACCGCGCGCTCAGCTACCAGCGGCTGCTCTCCGACGCGGCCCGGGCCGAACTGTTCGAAGAGGGCGAGCGGGTCTTCCTGCGTCAGCCGTTCTGGGGCCGCCGCCTGGCGCACCTCAACGAATGCGTGATGATGGGGCTGATCAAGTTCTTCCGCTTCGTCACCGACGACGCCTTCGAGCCCCTGGAAGTCCACTTCGGCCACGAACACCACGCCGACAAGGCCGAGTACGAGCGCGCCTTCGGCTGCCCGGTGAAATTCGGCATGCCGTCCGTGGGCGTCTATTTCGACTCCCGCCTGATGGCGCTGCCCTCCGCCCACCACGAGCCGGAGTTGCTGCGTCTGCACGAGCAGCTCGCCAGCGAGCAGGTGGCGCGCCTGGAGAAGCAGGACCTGGTGGCCCAGGTCAACCGGCTGATCGCCGAGCTGCTGGAATCCGGCCACGCCAACCTGGAAGAAGTGGCCGAGCGCCTGGGCATCAAAGCCCGCCAGCTGCGCACCCGGCTCGCCGACGCCGGCACCAACTTCAACCAGCTGGTGGCCGACTACCGCTGCAAGCTGGCCAAGCGCCTGCTCGCCGGCACCGACGAATCCATCGACGAAATCGTCTACCTCACCGGCTTCTCCGAACCCTCCACCTTTTACCGCGCCTTCAAGCGCTGGGTGGGCATGACCCCCATCGAGTACCGCAAACTCAAAGCCGAAGAAGACGCCGCCGAAGCCGCCGCCAAACTCTGACTCCTGCTGGAGCGGGCTGTGGGAGCGGGCCCGGCCCGCGAAAGGCAAGCGGAGCTTGCCGGCAGGATTCCAGAGACCTGGTTCTTCAGGTGTCCGGCGCTCCGTATCGGAGACGCGGTGCAATGGTGGTGCCTTCCGGGACCGCTCAAGCCATCCCTGGGCGCTGTTAGTTTGGCCGTCCCTGGCCAAACAGCTCCCTCCAGGCACCACCATTGCCCCGCTCACTTTGCAGCGGCACCGCCACGGGTCAGTTCCACCCTTTCAGAGAGGCGCCAGGACCTTTCAATTTCCAAAGGAGCGCCGGGATCGGGTGGGCCCGTCCAGGACCGTGTTTGGCCAGGGATCGCCAAAGCGGTCCGCCGCCCGGCCGAGCCTACATGGATGTACTCGTGGCGTGTCCTGGACGGGCCCACCCGATCCCGGTGCGGCCTCTCTGGAGAGAAAAGTTTCTGGCATCCTGCCGGGAGCTTCGCTCCCTTTCGCGGGCAGGGCCCGCTCCCACAAGGGCCGCACGCAGACCCGCGTCCCCGGCTGGAGAGAACCCGCCTAGGGGAGGCGCACCTCGTTATCGGCGGGGTTCGTCGGGCTCGTCGGCTTCGCCCTCGATGGTGACGCCGGGGCGCTCGCCGGNGCCGGGCCGGTGGGCGGGGTCATTGGCGGNGCCGGGNCCGGACTGGCCGGGCCGCGATCCGCCGGGATAGANGGTNCGGCTCTGGTAGAAGAAGGCGCCGCCGCNNGGGCCGCCCCGGGTGGCGAAGGTCTGCAGNGTGCCCTTGCGGATCAGATAATCCGCCATGGCGCGNCGNGAAAACGGCAGCAGCAGGGCGAAGCCCAGNGCGTCGGTGATAAACCCGGGGGTGATCAGGAANGCNCCGCCGAGCAGCAGCATCATGCCTTCGGCCAGCTCCCGGCCGGGCATTTCACCCTGGTTCATNCGCTGGTTAAGCCGTTGCCAGGTCTGCAGGCCCTGACTGCGGAACAGGGCGGTNCCCAGCAGGGCGGTGACCACCACCATCAGAATGGTGATCGGCCAGCCGATAAAGTCCGCCACGGCGGCCAATACCATGACCTCCACCAGGGCGAGCACGAAAATGGTCAGGAAAACGCGACCGAAACCCATCGAAACCTCGGAAATTCATTGCGGCGAGTGAGTGCCGTTCACGGTTAGATGGCGGTGGGGAAGGGGAGTTTCAAGTCGAAAAGGAGGTGGGAGCGGGCGGGCCCGCTCCCACAAGCTTTCTACGCCAGGCCGATCAGGCGCCCAGCATCATCTGGCCGCAGACGCGCACCACGTTGCCGGTGAGGCCCTGGGAGGCGGGGCTGGCGAAGAACGAGATGGTTTCCGCCACGTCCACCGGCTGGCCGCCCTGGCTCATGGCGTTCATGCGCCGGCCGGCTTCGCGGATGGTGAAGGGGATGGCGGCGGTCATCTGCGTTTCGATGAAGCCCGGCGCCACCGCGTTCACGGTGATGCCCTTGTCCGCGTACTCCTCGGAGTAGGTGTCGATCATGCCGATCACCGCGGCCTTGGAGGTGCCGTAGTTGGTCTGGCCCAGGTTGCCGGCGATGCCGGCGATGGAGCTGATCGACACGATGCGACCGCCTTCGCCCATGGCGCCGTCGGCCACCAGTTGCTCGTTGATGCGCAGCTGGCTGGCGATGTTGATGTTCATCACCATGTCCCAGTGGCCCTCGGGCATGTTGCCGAGCATCTTGTCGCGGGTGACGCCGGCGTTATGCACCAGGATATCCAGGCCGCCCATTTTCTTGGCGGCGTCGGCGATCACGCGCGGCGCGTCGTCGGCGGTGATGTCCAGTTCCAGACTCTGGCCGCCGATCTCCTCGGCCACCTTGTTCAGGTCCTCGGCCATCGGCGGAATGTCCAGCACCGTCACTTCAGCGCCGTCGCGGGCCAGCACCCGGGCGATGGACGCGCCGATGCCGCGCGAGCCGCCGGTGACCAGGGCTTTCTTGCCGGCCAGCGGCTTGTCCCAGTCAAAGCTCTGCGCATCGAAGCCGGCGGGCCCCACGCGCACCACCTGCGCCGACACATAGGCGGATTTCGGCGACAGGAAGAAGTGCAGCGGCGAGGCCAGCTGACTTTCCGCGCCGGCTTCGCAGTACACCAGCTGTACCGTGGCGCCGCGTTTGATTTCCTTGCCCACCGAGCGGGTGAAGCCTTCCAGGCCGCGCTGGGCGACGCGGGCGGCGCCGCTCAGGGTTTCCGGGGTGCGCCCGATGACGATCACGCGGCCGCATTTATCCAGTTTTTTGATCACCGGCTGGAAGAATTCCCACAGCGCTTTGAGGTCATCCGGGCTTTCGATGCCGGTGGCGTCGAAGACCAGCGCCTTGAATTTGCTGTCGTCTTCGCGGGTGGCGGTGTAGTTGTCGGTGTTGAGGCCGGCCGCCGCCGCCTGCTTCTGCAGGTCGTTGGCGTTGCGGGTGTTGGCCAGTACCGCGGGCTTCGCCTCCGGGGCGCCCTTGAGCGTGGCGAACACCGTGTCCACGGCGCTGGATCCGGGCGCGGCACCCACCAGCACGCCACCGCTGATAAAGGATTTCTGGCCGGGCTGCCAGCGTTCGAGAATCACCGGGATGGGCAGATTAATGGCGCTGAAAACGGCCTTGCCCATGGGGGAGTTGGCAATTGCCTGATAGGTATCGCTCATGGTCGTGTCCTTTGCCGAGCATTCGTAGGGGGCGTATTGAAGCACCCGTGTGTGAAGGGTGTATTGACCGGCACGGGAAGGCCGGGAGGCGCCGAAGCCAATGAGGCCCGCCCGTTGGGCGATAGACTGCGCTCATCTGTTAACCTGGGCACTCGGGCCGGCCACTCCGGCCTCCCCGACGCCACTGTGGAGGAATTACTATGCTGGCAGGCGACAACGTACGCAAGGTGGCCATTGTGGGCGGCAACCGCATTCCCTTTGCCCGCTCCAATACCGCTTATTTCGAGGTCGACAACCAGGAAATGCTGACCGCCGCGCTCAACGGCCTGGTGGATCGTTTCAAACTCCACGGCGAGCGCATGGGTGAAGTGGCCGCCGGCGCCGTGATGAAGCACGCCAAGGACTTCAACCTGGTGCGCGAGTGCGTGCTGGGCTCCAAGCTGGCGCCGGAAACCCCCGCCTACGACCTGCAGCAGGCCTGCGGCACCGGCCTGGAAGCGGCCATCCTGGTGGCCAACAAAATCGCCCTCGGCCAGGTGGACTGCGCCGTGGCCGGTGGTGTGGACACCACCTCGGACGCGCCCCTGGGCGTCAACGAGCAGGCCCGCAAGATTTTCATGGAGATCAACCGCGCCAAGAGCAACGGTGACAAGCTCAAGCAGGCGGTCAAGCTGCTCAACCCCAAGCTGATGATCCCGGACATCCCCAAGAACGGCGAGCCGCGCACCGGCCTGTCCATGGGCGAGCACCAGGCGATCACCGCCGCCGAGTGGGGCATTTCCCGTGAAGCCCAGGACGAGCTGGCCTGGCGCTCACACCAGAACCTGGCGAAATCCTATGAAGAGGGCTGGCAGGGCGACCTGATGACCCCGTTCCACGGTCTCGAGCGCGACAACAACATGCGCGGCGACTCCACCATCGAGAAACTGAGCACCCTGAAGCCGGTGTTCGGCGGTTCCGAAGGCACCATGACCGCCGCCAACTCCACCCCGCTCACCGACGGCGCCTCCACCGTGCTGCTGGCGTCCGAGGACTGGGCCCAGGAACGCGGGCTGCCGGTGCAGGCCTACCTGACCCACTGCGAAGTGGCGGCGGTGGACTTCATCGGCAAGAAAGAAGGCCTGCTGATGGCGCCGGCGTATGCCGTGCCGCGCATGCTCGACCGCGCCGGCCTCACCCTGCAGGACTTCGATTTCTACGAAATCCACGAAGCCTTCGCCTCCCAGGTGCTCACCACCCTGAAAGCCTGGAACGACGAAACCTTCTGCAAGGAACGTCTGGGCCGCGACAAGCCGCTGGGCGAAATCGACATGACCAAGCTCAACGTCAAGGGCTCGTCCCTGGCGGCCGGCCACCCGTTCGCCGCCACCGGCGCGCGCATCCTGGCCAACGCCGCCAAGCTGCTCAACGAGAAGGGCTCAGGCCGCTGCCTGATCTCCATCTGCGCCGCCGGCGGCCAGGGCGTCGTCGCCATCGTCGAGAAGTAACCGGTCGGGCTTGCGAGGCACCTCCTGAGGGAGGTGCGTTGTCGGGTCCCCTTTCCAGGACTGTGTGAGGCAGGGAGCCGAACACAAGCCTCCAGGGATGGATTCACGGCGGGTCCTGGAAAGGGGACCCGACAACGCACCGGTCTACGGAGTCCGCGTCAAGCCTTCCGCATCAACCCTTCCTGACACACCGAAGCCACCAGCTCCCCCTGCCGATTGAACACCTGCCCCCGGTTGAACCCCCGCGCGCCGGTGGCGATCGGGCTCTCCATGTCGTAGAACAGCCAGTCGTCCAGCCGCACCGGACGGTGGAACCAGAGTGTGTGGTCCAGGCTGGCGACCTGCATGTCCCGGTCCAGGAAGGTGATGCCGTGGGGCAGCAGGGCGGTGCCCATCAGGCTGTGGTCGGACACATAGGCGAGCAGCGCCTGGTGGATCAGCGGGTCGTCCCCGGCCTCGCCGGCGGCGCGCAGCCACACCTGGCGGATCGGCTCCGCCTTCTCCGGGCGCAGCGGGTGGCGCCGGGTCACCGGGCGGATTTCCACCGGCTTGCGGCGCAGCAGGGCGGCGCGGAAATTCTCGGAAATGTCCTCGTCCTTCAGGAAGTCGGCGGTGACGGTCTGCTCGTCGGGCAGGCCTTCCGGGTCCGGCGCGCTGTGAGCGGCGGTCTGGTGGGCCGGGCCGTCCTCGGCATTGTGAAAGGAGGCGGCGAAATCGAAGATCGGGCGGCCGCGCTGCTCCGCCACCACCCGGCGGGTGCTGAAGGTGCCGCCGTCACGGATGCGCTCCACCCGGTAGAGCACCGGTTCCCGGGCATCGCCGGGACGCAGGAAGTACGCCTGCAGGGAGTGCGCGGTGCGCGCGGGCACGGTGCGTGCCGCCGCCACCAGCGCCTGGGCGATCACCTGGCCGCCGAAAATNCGGGGTCCGACNATGTTGCGGCTCTCGCCCTGGAACAGGTCGTCATCCAGNGNGGTGAGGTCNAGCAGGGCGAGGAGGTCGGAAAGATCGGTGTCCATGGAGCGTCCTTTTGTTTCAACCGCGCGGGTNTACCCNCGTGTTTTTCGAATAATGGAAGTCAATTTTAAAAAGCATAAGTTGGCCCTAGACGCGCCGTTTTGCAAGCACGCCTGCGNCCCCGGGTCTCCNCCCGGGTCCTTGCGCGCGCTTTAAGGTTGCGTTAAGGCGGGCTTCAGGGAGAATTAAGNTNGCCGGCGTAGAGTNACTCCCGTACCCCACNCAATGAGGACNAAGGAGAGACTCATGAACGCCATNAANAAGACNTTGCTCGCCACCCTGATCGGNTTCGCCGGCACCNCCACNCTGGTGCACGCNGANGACGTNGGCCCNGACCGGGCGATGAANNTGGTNCAGGACGGNNNGATCCTGTCGTTNGAAAAGCTCAACGAAGCGGCCCTGGCCAAGCATCCCGAGGCCACCGTGGAAGACACCGAGCTGGAAGACGAATACGGCCGCCTGATCTATCAGGTCGATCTGCGCGACGCCCAGGGCCAGGAATGGGACCTGGAGCTGGACGCCACCAGTGGTGAAATCCTGCGCGAGGAGCGTGACGACTAATGCGTGTGTTACTCGGAGGGGCGGCCCTGGTCGCCCTTTCCTTGGCTTGGGCGACCTCCGCCCTGGCGCTGGATGTGGATCAGGACGAGGCCCTGCGGCTGCGGCAAAGCGGGGAGGTGTTGTCGTTCCAGGCGATCCTCCGCCAGGCGGATGAGCGCTACCCCGGCGCCCGTCTGCTGGAAGCGGAGCTGGACGACGACGATGGCGAATTTATCTATGAAATCGAGCTGCTGACCGGCGACGGCGTGGTCCGCGAGCTGGAAATCGACGCCCGCACCGGGCGTGTTCTCGAAGACGAAGTGGACGACTGATGCGCCTGCTGCTGGTGGAAGACACCGTCGCCCTGGCCGACCAGCTGCTGCCGCTGCTGCGCGATCACGGCTACGCGGTGGACTGGCTGGCGGACGGCCGCGACGCCCTGGTGCGCGCCCATGACGACGACTTCGACCTGGTGATTCTCGACCTGGGCCTGCCCGGCCTGGACGGCCTGGAAGTGCTGCGGCGCTGGCGGGAACAGGGCCTGAGCATGCCGGTGCTGATTCTCACCGCCCGCGACAGCTGGGCGGAGCGCGTCGACGGCCTGCGCGCCGGCGCCGACGACTACCTCACCAAACCCTTCCACCCGGAGGAGCTGCTGCTGCGGGTGCAGGCGGTGCTGCGGCGCAGCCACGGCAGCGCCAACCAGAGCCGCCTGCGCGCNTGCGGNGTGGANCTGGACGAAGAGCGCCAGAGCGCCTGGNTGGACCAGCNGGANATTGAACTGACCGGCGCGGAATTCCGCATGCTGCGTTACTTCATGCTCAACCCGGGCNGGCTGTTGTCGAAGATCGCGCTCAGCGAGCACCTCTACGACGGTGANAGCGANCGCGANTCCAACGTGGTGGANGTGCACATCAACCGNCTGCGCCGCAAGCTCGGCGGCCAGGTGATCCANACCCGGCGCGGCCAGGGCTATTTGTTCACGGGGCGNGGCTGAATGCGCTCCATCGGCGCGCGCCTNGGAATCAGCCTGTTCGTCAGCCTGCTGCTGGCCGGCGTGCTGGTGGGGCAGGGNGCGCTCTGGTGGCTGGAGCGNGAACAGCGCCGGATCAGCGCCGGCCAGCTGCGCGACGAGGCCGCCAGCGTACTNGCCGCCATGGTNCCCGGCCCGGACGGGCTGGTGCTGGAACAGGAAATGCTCGACCCGGCCTACCGGCGCCCGCTGTCCGGCCGCTATTTCGTGGTGCTGATCGACGGCCAGCGCTGGCGCTCCCGGTCGCTGTGGGACGCCCGTTTGCCGCTGCCGGAAAACCCGGGCATGGACACCGAGCTGCTGCCCGGCCCGGACGGCCAGAGCCTGCTGCGCTACCGCACCCGTTTCCGGCGCGACGGACAGGACCTCACCGTGGTGGTGGCCCAGGACTACGCCCCGCAACAGGCCAGTTTCCGCGATACCCGCACCGCCGCCCTGCTGGCCTGGGTGGTGGTGCTGGCGGCGCTGGCCCTGGTCCAGCAATGGCTGATCCGCCGCGGCCTCAAGCCGCTCAACGCGGCGCGCCGGCAGATCGAACAGCTGCGCGGCGGCCAGCGCGCCGAGCTGGACCAGGACATGGCCCGGGAACTGCGCCCGCTGGTCACCGAGATCAACCGCCTGCAGCGGCACATGGAGCAGCAGCTGGACCGCTCCCGTCACGCCCTGGGCGACCTGGGGCACGCCCTCAAGACGCCGCTGGCGGTGCTGCGCAACCGCTGCGACACGGAACTGCGCCAGCGCGCCCCGGAACTGCACGTCCTGCTGCTGGCGCAACTGGACCAGATCGAAGCCAATGTGCGCCGCGCCCTGGGCCGCGCCCGCGTCGCCGCCGGCGCCACCGCCGCCACCCGCTTCGAACCGGGCCAGGATCTGGAAGCCCTGGCCGACACCCTGCGCCGCGCCCACCGCAAGCCGCTCAACTTGGTGGTGCACGGCACCGGGCTGCCGCCGCTGGCGGTGGAGCGCGGCGACATGCTGGAACTGCTCGGCAATCTGCTCGACAACGCCTGCAAATGGGCCGCCGGCGAGGTACGGTTGACACTGGCGCGGGACGGCGGCCTGTTGACGGTCACCGTGGACGACGACGGGCCCGGCATCCCGCCATCACGCCGCGAGCAGGTGCTGCAGCGCGGCCGCCGCCTGGATGAGCGGGTCGCCGGCGACGGCCTGGGTCTGGCCATCGTCAGTGATACCGTGGCCGCCTACGGCGGACAGCTGACCCTCACCGACAGCCCGCTGGGCGGTCTGCGGGTGCGGCTTGCGCTGCCGCTGCCGGACTGAATCGCGGAACTTTCCCGTCATGCGGGTCTCCACCCCTGAACGGCTGTATCAACAGGAGAAGGGAATCATGCGCGTATTCACATCCTTGCTGGCGCTGTGCGCGCTGGCGCTCGGCAACCCGGCCATGGCGGCGGAAAAACCCGCCTTCGACGCCCGCCTCAGCGACTACGACTACCCCCATCCGGTGCACACCCTGAAGCTGGACAGCCAGCGGCAGACGCTGGAAATGGCCTATATGGACGCGCGCCCGGAGCAGCCCAACGGCGACACCGTGCTGCTGCTGCACGGCAAGAATTTCTCCGGCGCCTATTGGCAAACCACCATCGAGCGGCTGACCGAGGAAGGCTACCGCGTGGTGGTGCCGGACCAGATCGGCTTCGGCAAATCCAGCAAGCCGGAACACTTCCAGTATTCCTTCCAGACCCTGGCCGATCACACCCGCACCTTGCTGGACACACTGGAGGTGGACAGCGCCACCGTGGTGGGCCACTCCATGGGCGGCATGCTCGCCACCCGCTTCACGCTGATGTTCCCCGAGCGCAGCGACAGTCTGGTTCTGGTTAACCCGATCGGCCTGGAGGACTGGCGCCAGGACGTGCCCTGGCAGTCCGTGGACGCCTGGTACCAGGGCGAGCTGAAAAAGAAACCCGAAGACATCAAGGCCTACATGACCAAGGCGTACTTCGACGGTCAGTGGAAAGACCGCTATCAGCCGCTGCTCACCCTGCAGCAGGGCTGGCTGCGCGGCCCGGACTACCCGCGCATCGCCTGGAACTCGGCCTTGCACTACGACATGATCTTCAACCAGCCGGTGGTGCACGAATTCCCGGACGTGGAAGTGCCCGCCCTGCTGATCATCGGCACCCGCGACCGCACCGCCTTGGGCCGCAACCGGGCGCCGGAGGAAAAGCAGAAAGAACTCGGACGCTATGACCGTCTCGGCGCCAAAGCCGCCGAAGCCATCCCCGACGCCACCCTGGTGGAACTGGAAGGCATCGGCCACGTGCCCCAGTACGAAGCCTACGACGACTACATCGAAGCTCTCACCGACTTCCTGTCGGCACAGCGCTAACGGCTTTTGGGAGCGGCTGTGTGGGAGCTTGCCTTGCAAGCGAAAGGCCGGCTTTGCCGGCCGGCAGGATTCCAGAGACCTTGTTGGTACTGCTTTTAGAGAGGCCTCTGGGATCCTGCCGGGAGCTCCGCTCCCTTTCGCGGGCTAGGCCCGCTCCCACAAAGTTTGCTCCTGAACCGGGCTACGGAGTCCGCTCAGCCGGCCGCACAGCGGCCAGCATCAGCGCCACCGCCTGGTCGCTGACCGCCTCCATGTCCTGCCGGTCCACATAAATGCCGTCCAGCAACAGCCGGCACAGGCCGTGCAGCGTGGCCCAGCTGGCCTGGGCCACGCGCAGGGCGTCGGTGCCGCCGGGCAGGTGGGCGCCGATGCCGTCCGCTTCGAGCTTATCCACGTAACGCCGGAAGCAGCCGTGCGCCACCCGCGTCAGCGACTCGGTGGGGCGCCCGGTCTTCCACAGGGTACGGCCGAACATCAGCTCGTATTGCTCCGGGTCGTCGCAGGCGAAGCGCAGGTAGCCGCGCACGAAACGGCGCAGCCCGGGCTCCGGGTCGTCCGCCCGGAAGTCGGCCTCTTCCATCAACCGGTCCAGCCGGCGGAAGCCGTCCTCGGCGAGGGCGCAGAGCAGCGCGTTCTTATCGGTGAAGTGGTGGTAGGGCGCGGTGCGCGACACCCCGGCGCGTTCCGCCAGGCGCCGCAGCGACAGCCCTTCCACGCCCTGTTCGCGCAGCAGTACGGCGGCCTCGCGAAGCAGGGCGGCGTGCAGGTCTCCGTGATGGTAGCGGCCCGGTTGCGTCATGGTGGTTGCCTGCCTTTCGAAGTCACGGATGTTATCTTGACAGCGTCAACATAGCACCCTATCTTGACGGCGTCCAGATTGCAGCCAGGCGGCCGCCGCGTACAACGTCGCGCGGCCCGCCCAGCCCACAAAGGAGAACACCATGGCGGCCAACGGTTATTCCCACCTGCTTTCCCCCCTGGATCTGGGGCATACCCAGCTCAAGAACCGGGTGATCATGGGGTCCATGCACACCGGCCTGGAAGACCGTTTCTGGCACTACCCGAAGCTGGCCGCCTATTTCGCCGAGCGGGCGCGGGGCGGGGTGGCCCTGTCCGTGACCGGCGGCATCAACCCCAACCGCCACGGCTGGTTCTACCCGCTGTCCGGCACCTTCAACAGCAAGCTGGATATCCGAAACCACCGCAAGATCACCGAGGCGGTGCACCGCGAAGGCGGCAAGATCGCGCTGCAGGTGCTGCACGCCGGCCGCTACAGCTACCACCCGTTTTCCCGCTCCGCCTCGGCGATCAAAAGCCCGATCAACCCGTTCAAGCCCAAGGCCATGAGCACCCGCGAAGTGCGCTCCACGGTGCAGGACTTCGCGCGCACCGCCGAGCTGGCCAAGGAAGCCGGCTACGACGGCGTGGAGATCATGGGTTCCGAGGGCTATCTGATTAATCAGTTCACCGCGCCGCGCACCAACAAGCGCAGCGACGAGTACGGCGGCAGCGCCGAAAACCGCCGCCGCTTCCCGGTGGAGATCGTCGAGGAAACCCGCCGCCGATGCGGCGAGGACTTCATCATCATGTACCGCCTCTCGGTGATTGATCTGGTGCCCGACGGCAGCACCCGCGAGGAGGTGCTGGATCTGGCCCGCGCCATCGAAAAAGCCGGCGCCAGCCTGATNAACAGCGGCATCGGCTGGCACGAAGCGCGGGTGCCCACCATCGTCACCTCGGTGCCCCGGGCGGCGTTCGCGGAAGTCACCCGCCAGGTGAAAAACGTGGTGTCGATCCCGGTGGTGGCCTCCAACCGGATCAACGATCCGGACACCGCCGAGCGCATCATCGCCAGCGGCCAGGCGGACGCGGTGTCCATGGCCCGGCCGCTGCTGGCGGACTCGGAGTTCGTCAACAAGGCCGCCGAAGGCCGCGCCGACGAGATCAACACCTGCATCGCCTGCAACCAGGCCTGCCTGGATCATACCTTCGAGCTCAAGCGCGCCTCCTGCCTGGTGAACCCGCGCGCCTGCCATGAAACCGAGCTGGTCTATCTGCGCACCGCCACGCCCAAGAAAGTGGCGGTGGTGGGCGCCGGCCCCGCCGGGCTGGCCTGCGCCACGGTGGCGGCGGAGCGCGGCCACGACGTGACCCTGTTCGACCAGGCCGGCGAGATCGGCGGTCAGTTCAACATGGCCAAGGTGATCCCCGGCAAGGAAGAGTTCCACGAGACCCTGCGCTACTTTCAAAAGCGCATCGAACGCACCGGCGTCAAGGTGGTGCTGAACCGGCGCGTGGAGAGCGACGAACTGGAGCGCGAAGGCTTCCAGGAGATCGTCATCGCCACCGGGGTGTCCCCGCGCCGGCCGGGCATCGACGGCATCGACCACGCCAAGGTGGTGTCCTACGTGGACGTGCTGCGTGGCAAGGTGCAGGTGGGCGAACGCGTGGCGATCATCGGCGCCGGCGGCATCGGCTTCGACGTGGCGGAATTCCTGGCCGAAGCGCCCCGCGACGGCGCCCAGCCGCTGCCCGAATGGCTGGCGGAGTGGGGCGTGGATTTCAACGCGGACACCCGTGGCGGCCTGGTGGACAAGCACCCGGAAACCCCGGCGCGGAAAATCTACCTGCTGCAGCGCAAGGAAAGCACGCCGGGCAAGGGGCTGGGCAAAACCAGCGGCTGGGTGCACCGCGCCACGCTCAAGCACCGCAATGTGGAGATGCTGCCCGGTTGCAGCTACGACCGTATCGACGATCATGGCCTGCACATCACGCAGAACGACAAGCAGGGTTTGCTGGAAGTGGACCAGGTGGTGATCTGTGCCGGCCAGGAATCGCTGCGCGAGCTCTATCAGGAACAGGCCGCCAACCACCATCTGATCGGTGGCGCCGACTTGGCCGCCGAGCTGGACGCCAAGCGCGCTATCAAACAAGGCTCGGAGCTTGCCGCGCGGCTTTAGCCGCGCGGCAAGCTCAATGAATAGTTAATAGTGAACAGTTAATAGCGAAACAAAGAAGGCGCGGGCTCTGCCCGCGCCTTCGTGTTTTGAAGTTAGCTATTAACTATTAACTGTTAACTGTTAATTGTTAACTGTCTTCACTTCAGTTCTTTTGAGCTTAGGCCCAGGACGCGGCGGGCGATGATCAGCTTCTGGATCTGCTGGGTGCCTTCGAAGATGTCGAGGATCTTGGAATCCCGCGCCCATTTCTCCAGCAGCTCGTCCTCGGTGTAGCCGATGGAGCCGGCCAGTTCCACGCATTTGAGGGTGACGTAGTTGCCCACGCGGCCGGCCTTGGCCTTGGAGATCGACGCTTCCACCGAGTTGGACTGCTTGTTGTCGGCCATCCAGGCCGCTTTCATGGCCAGCCAGTAGGCCGCTTCCCATTCCGCTTCCATGCGGTACAGCTCCGCCTCGACGGCGCTGGCGTTGTCCACCGGCTTGCCGTAGTCGTACTCGATCGCTTCGCTGAGCAGTTCCCGGGTCCGTTCCAGCGACGCCTTGGCCACGCCCAGGGCGAAGCAGGCCACCAGCGGCCGGGTGTTGTCGAAGGTTTCCATCACGCCGCCAAAGCCCTTGGTGTCCACCTCAGGGTTGCCGAGCAGGTTCTCCTTGGGCACCCGGCAATCGTTGAAGGTGATCGCGGCGGTGTCGGAGGCGCGAATGCCGAGCTTCTTCTCCAGACGCGCCAGCTCCATGCCCGGCGTGCCCCATTCCACCACGAACGACTTGATCGCCGCGCGGCCCAGTTTGGGGTCCAGGCTGGCCCACACCACCACGCAGTCGGCGCGCTCGCCGGAGGTGACGTAGATCTTCTCGCCGTTGAGCACATAGTGGTCGCCGTCTTCCTTGGCGGTGGTGCGGATCGCCGCCGAGTCGGAGCCGGCGCCGGGTTCGGTGATCGCCATGGCCGCCCATTTGCCCTTGAAGCGCTCCAGCTGCTCGTCGGTGGCGACCGCGGCGATGGCCGCGTTACCCAGGCCCTGGCGCGGCATGGCGAGCAGAAAGCCGGTATCGCCGTAGCAGAATTCCAGGGCGCCCAGGCAGGTCATCATGTTGGCGCCGTTCTTCACGCCGCCGTCTTCCTGCACCTTGCCCTTGCCGGTCTGGCTGGCGCCGGCGGAGTTGGCCGGGTCGCCTTCGTTGAAGCCGTCCAGCACCGAGGCGACCATGTCCAGCTCCTTGGGGCGCTGGTGTTCGGCACGGTCGTATTTGCGGGAGATGGGCCGGAAGGTGTTCAGGGCCACCTGCCGGGCATTGTTGATCACCGGTTTGAATTTCTTCGGAATCTCGATGTTCATGCTGTCTCTTCCGTTATGGGTGCGGGCGGCGTTACAGGTGCAGGCCGCCGAAGACCACGCCGATCGCGCGCAGATCGCGATACCAGCGTTCCACCGGGTATTCGTGGGTAAAGCCGTGGCCGCCCAGCAGCTGGACGCCGTCGGTGCCGATCTGCATCGCCTTGTCCTTGACCAGGGTGCGGGCCAGGTGCGTTTCGCGCTGGAAGGGTTTGCCCTGCTCGGCGCGGCACACGGCGCGGTAGGTGAGCATGCGCATGGCGTCCAGCTCGATGGCGATGTCGGCGACCATGAACGCCACCGCCTGGCGGTGGCTGATCGGCTCGCCGAACGCTTTGCGTTCGTTGCAGTAGGGCACCACGTAGTCGAGCACCGCCTGGGCGGTGCCAATGGCCAGCGCGCACCAGGCCAGGGTGCCCAGATCGACGAACTCGCGATAATTGAAATCGTCGTCGCCGAGGCGGTTGGCGTCGGGCACGCGCACCTTGTCCAGCAGCAGCGGCCGCTGACCGCTGGCGCGGATGCCCATGGCCGGATCGTCGCCGGCGCTGAGGCCGTCACTGCCGCCTTCGACGATGAACACCGCCGGGCCGTCGCCGGTTTCGGCGGCGACCAGGAACAGTTCCGCTTCGGCGGCCAGCGGCACCAGGGATTTCTCGCCGCTGAGCAGCCAGTCGTCGCCGTCGCGGGTGGCGGTGGTGCGCAGCGTCATGGGATCGAACAGCGGACGCGGCTCGCACACCGCGATGGTGGCCAGGGGCGCGTCCTCACCGGCGAAGGTGGACAGGTATTTATCCTGCTGCACGGCGGAGCCCCAGCGGGTCAGGGCGTTGGCCACGCCCATCGGCGCCAGCACCGCCACCGCCTGGCCCATGTCGCCGCGCGCCAGCTCCTCGGCCACCAGCATGCTGGTCACCGTGGAGCGTTCGGCGGCGGCGCCGCCCAGGGCTTCGGGTACGGCGAAGAAATTCAGGCCCAGTTCCCGGGCCTGGCTTTGCACGTCGTCGCTGGTGCGTTGCTCGGCGTCCGACTGTTCCGCGTTTTCGCGCAGCACCTCGGCGGCGAAGGCCCGCACGCTGTCGCGGATCATCTGCTGCTCGTCGGTGATGCCCAGGTCGAACAGGCCGGTGGTGTGCCCCGGCGCGTCGAGACGCTGCGGCTTGTCGGACGGATTGTTGGATTTAAACGCGCGGGCGCTGGTGGTGATCACCTGGAAGCCGCCCTTGGTGAGGCGGTAGGCAAGCCGCTCCGCGGTGTGGCGCATACCCAGGCGGTCGAGCATCGATGAGCCGGCCAGCCGGTTCAGCGCGCTCAGGGCAAAGCCGATTGCGTCTTTCGCCATGATCCCTTCCCGTTATTCAGTGGTAACGAATGAAGGTTGATTATCAGGCAGATCGGCTGAGTCTCATTGACTCCCTTGCCTTTCGCGCACGGCGACGCGGCCACCGGCTGTTTCTACGGCCAACTTTCAACGCCAACAAAAAAGGGCCGGCGGATGCCGGCCCTTTTTGGGTTGAAGAGAACGCTGGACGACTTAGTCGTTGTCGTACTGCGCTTCTTCGGTGGTCGCTTTCATGATCGCTTCCACGCGGCGGTTCTGAGCGCGGCCGTCGCGAGTGCTGTTATCAGCAATCGGCTTGGCTTCGCCGTAACCTTCGGTGGTGATCCGGCTCTCGTCGATGCCGAACTCTTCAACCATGACACGCTTCACCGCATCCGCACGCTTCTCGGAAAGCTGCTTGTTGTAAGCAGCGGAACCGGTGCTGTCGGTGTGGCCTTCAAGCACCAGGTCAGCGGACGGATACTGGTACATCTGATCGCTCAGGCTTTCCAGTTCCGGGTAGGAGGTTTCACGAACTTCCGCTTTGTCGAGACCAAACTCGACATACAGGGTTTCGCGCACGTCCTTGGTCAGGTATTCCTGACAGCCTTTATCGTCAACCTTGGCGCGTGCCGGCGTATCCGGGCACTCGTCCTTGCTGTTCACGACGCCGTCGCCGTCGTCATCCAGCTCACAGCCCTGAGCGTCAACACTGGCGCCCGCGGGAGTGCCGGGGCAGCGGTCGTTGGAATCCGGTACACCGTCGTTGTCGCTGTCGGTGGCGGTTTCGGTAACCGGCTCGGGTTTCGGCTCTTCGTCATACTGTGCGCCGACCAGAACGTTCAGGGCGGCGTAGACCTGGCCGTCCCAGCGCTCGGAGCGGAAGCTGTATGTGGGGCGTGCGCCGACGTCGATCAGGAAGTTGTCGGCGAGAGCGGTTTGTACACCGAACTCGATGCCGCCAGTGGTTTCCTTGAAGTCATCGTCGCTTTCGGTGTTGAACTCGGTGCGGGTTTCACCGGCGCCGAGACCGACATAGCTTTCGATCGGGCCGTCGCCGTTGAAGTGACGGCGCAGGCTGGCGAAATTGTTCCGCAGGTACACTTCGCCGTCGCTGGTGGACATGTTGTTGCGATCGTACCAGGCCTGTACGGACCAGTTTTCGCTGAAGCGATAACCGATCTGGGCGCCGGGCATGGTGACGGTGTCGTTTTCGTAGACGTTGTCGGCGAAGTAGCCGTCGCCTTCGTAGTGATCACCGATATCCAGCCAGCTCTGGCCGATGTGACCACCCAGGTAGAAATACCGATCCGGAATGGTGTCCTCGGCAACGGCCGTAGTGGCAACGGCTAACGATGCGCAAGCAATACTGGATGCGAGAAAGCGTTTGGCGTCCATAGCTCCTTCCTTGTTTTTTAGTAGGCAGAAATTCAGCATCTGCAGTTTTGCTCCCTGAGACCTAACTGTAAATGCCAGTAAGGAGTTTAATAAACAAATTTACAAAGGAGCGGCAAGAAAGGTGTGAAAAAGAATAATTTTTGTAAAAACTAGGTTTTTATTGTGAGTGGGGTGTGATGATTAAGTGTTAAGCGGGGCGGTCGGAGTGACGATGCTCGTTACGGCTTTGATACAAAGCGTAATCGGCCTCATTGAGAAGCGCGTTCAGCCGGCGCCCGCTGTTCTCGGTGCTGGCCGCGCCAATGCGGATTTCAAAACCCGCCAGGCCTTCGTCGGTCTGCACCTGAATGCTGGCGGTGAGCGAACGCAACCCTTCCGCCATGTGCAAGGCGTCGTTGAAATCGGTATGCGGTAATACCAGTAAAAACTGCGCGCCGTCGATACGGCCGAACAAATCGCTCTCGCGGATTTTATCGCGAATGCGTTCAGAAAAAATCCGTAATAACCGGTCGCCGGTGTGACGTCCGTACCGATCGGCGATATCCACGAAGTCGACGATGTCCACCAATAAAATCGATACCGGATGATCGTGGCGCTGGCTGAGCGACAATTCCCGCTCAAGCATGCTCATAAGATGGGGACGGTTGAACAAACCGGTGAGATGGTCTTCGCGGGCCTGCTGACGCAGCTTCCGGTTGTCGCGGGTCACCGCCGCCAGTTTCGCCAGCAGCGGATAGCACAAAGGCGGAACCAGCAGCAGGGGAATCAGCAGCGCCAGCGACAGCGCCGCCAGCCAATCCCGCTGGCCGGTGAGCAGCACGCCGACGGTGGTGATCAACAGGGAAGCCACCAGGCTGATCACGGTGAACACGGCGGTCAGGCGCAAGGCGAAAAAGCGGTCGGAATTGAGAACCGGTGTGTAGTGGCTGAAGCGACCTTCCGGTGCACTGGCCATTAACGCCCCCCACGGCTGCGGTTAAAGGGGGAAGTATCCGGTCTGGCGGGCGAGGGTGCAAGGCCTCGCGGGGTCACTGCTCCACGGAGAGCAGCTCTTCCTTGAGGTTGTCGGAGTACGGATCGTCTCCGAACCAGATCGAGAAGTAGGCCTGGGCGAAATCCTCACCCTGTTCCTCGGCCAGCTTCTCGCCGTTGAGGCGCAGCACCATGGACTGGTCTTCATCGTAGTCCAGCGTGTAGCGGTCGCCGTCGCGGGTGGTCCGGTAGTGGCTGTTAAAGGCGTCGATGCGCTCTTTCAACGCTTCGAAGGTGTCTTCGCCGACGTTGCGCTCAATCATCTTGCGCGCCGCCTTGGCGAAGGCGTCGCCGGGCACCTCCCGATTGTAGCCGAAGGCCAGACGCATGGGCGGCGCCAGCGGATCGGCGGCGCCGCAGTCGGCGCGGAACAGCGACGCCTGGCCGACGTTGAACACTTTAAGCGCCTTGACGTCGGCGCTGGAGCAGCGCGACATGTCTTCGAAGTCAGCGGCATGGGCGCCGCTTTCCAGCGCCATGGAAACCAACAAAGCAAGCGGCAGTGTCAGGGATGCTCGCGCAGCCATCGGCTGAATCCTCCTAGAATGGGAAGTTGCTGGTCCAGGCCCTGGCTGCTGTCCCAGAAGTCCTGGTGAAAAATCACTTTGCCCTGGTCATCGAAACGAAGATGGGAGACACCGATGGTGCGAACGTCCCGTTCGCTGCCGAGGATGCTGAAACGGGTCTCCATGAACCACAGCAAAAAGAAGTCTTCACCGTCTTGCCAGCGGTTCTGGATATCCAGGCTCATGTAATCAAGCCGCTCGGCGGTTTTCAGTAAGTGGGCCTTGAGCTGGTCGCGTTGGTAGACGGTGGACAAGGTATCGTTGAAGTAGATGTCCTCGGCGTAGACGTCCTCGATGTGGTTCTCGATATGGTCCGCGTCGATCGGCGAGTACAGCGCCACGAAGCGATCCACGGCCTGATCCGACACCCGGGTGCTGCCGGGCCGTTCGCGCACCGCCTGTTCATAGAGGTGGGCGTAACCGGAGGGACCGTCCGCGCGGCTGGCGCAGCCGGTGACGGCGAACAGTAACAGGGCGATGAGCGGTAGCGGATTCGATTTCATGACGCCAATGTCCGCCAGCACCGGTGAATCGACCGTGAAGCCGGTTCACGGACCATTGACGGTGGGCGGCCCAAGCTCGCCGCATGAATAAATCATTCGCCGCCCTGGCGATCAACTTCGTGGGTTTTCAACTGCTCTGGTTCGTCGCCGTTTACGGTGGCGCCCATGGGTGGGGTTGGGCTGCCTGGCTTGTACTGGTGGCGATGCAGGCGGGCGTGTGGGCGCTCAACCGCGCCTGGCGCGCCGACCTCGCGCTGCTCGCCGCCGGCGCCGTGGCCTGTGTGCTGTTCGAGCCGTTATGGCTGGCGCCGTCGCTGCTTGAATACGCCGACTGGTCGCGACAGTGGGTGGCCCCGGACTGGATCTGGGCACTATGGCTGGGTTTCGCGGTGAGCTTCAACTATTGCCTGGCCTGGCTGCGCCCCAAGTTGTTGCTGGCGGCGCTGTTCGGCGCCTTCGGCGGTGTATTCTCGGTAACCGTGGGAATCAACTTCGGCGCCGCCACCACCCCGCAGGGCTGGTGGCTGTTGGCCCTGAGCTACGGCGCCGTGTGGTCGATGGTGGTGCCGGCACTGGCCTATCTGGCGCGCCGTCTCGATGAGGAACGAGGTCGTTATGCCTGAAATTCTGATTTTCAGTCTGGTTCTGCTGGTGATGGTGTTCACCCTGGCCTGGGCGGTCCAGTGGACCAACGGTAATGCCGGCTACGTGGATGTGGCCTGGAGCTTCAGTACCGGGCTCACCGGTCTGGCCTACTTGCTGGCCGGCGGCGGCGACCCGTTGCCGCGCCTGGCGGCCGGCGCCCTGTTGCTGCTCTGGTCGGTGCGGCTGGGCAGCCATATTTTCCGCCGCGTCACCGGCGAGGGCAGCGAGGACGGCCGCTACGCCGCCATGCGCCAACGGTTGGGCAAAGCCACCCAGCCGGTGTTCCTGGTGGTGTTCTGGCTGCAGGCGGGCCTGGCCTGGGCGTTCTCCCTGCCGTTCTGGGTGATCGGCGGCCAGCCGGACTTCCGGCCGCCGCTGGTGGTGCTGGGCGTGATCATCGGTGTGGTGTCGATCGTCGGCGAGGCGATGGCGGACCGGCAGCTGGCCCGCTTCAAGGCGCGGCCGGACAGCAAGGGCAAGACCTGCCGGGAAGGTCTGTGGCGCTATTCCCGGCACCCCAACTATTTCTTCGAATGGCTGCACTGGTTCAGCTACCCGTTGATCGCCGTGGGTGCCGCCCTGGCCGGCTGGCTGTGGCTGTTGCCGGTGGCGATGTTCCTGTTCCTGTGGTTCGTCACCGGTATCCCGCATACCGAGAAACAGGCCCTTAAATCCCGTGGTGACGATTACCGCGAGTATCAGCGCACCACCAGCCCCTTTATTCCCTGGAGACCCGCTTCATGATCATTCGCCTGGCGGAGTCCGGCCTGGTTCCGGATTTCCTGGTACGCGGCGGCATTCGCCATCTGTTGGGTAAACGTCTTGCCCAGGAGAAGCAGCACGAGACCGACCCGGAGGCGTTGCTGCGCACGCTCTCCCAGGGCCCCATCGCGGTGGCCCAGGACGAGGCCAATGAACAGCACTACGAAGTGGATTCGCGCTTTTACGAGCAGGTGCTGGGCCCGCATCTGAAGTATTCCAGTGGCCTCTGGCAGGCCGGCTGCGAGACCCTGGCGGACGCCGAGGCGGCGATGCTGGCCCTGAGCTGCGAGCGCGCCCAGCTGGCCGACGGCCAGGATATTCTTGAGCTCGGTTGTGGCTGGGGGTCGCTGACCCTGTGGATGGGCGCCCGCTATCCGGGCAGCCGCATCACCGCGGTGAGCAACTCCGCCACCCAGAAAGAATGGATCATGGCCCGCGCCGCCGAGCGCGGGCTCGACAATGTGCGCGTGATCACCGCCGACGTGACCGTGTTCCAGCCGGAACAGACCTTCGATCGGGTGGTGTCGGTGGAGATGTTCGAGCACATGCGCAACCACCGTGAGCTGATGCGGCGCGTGCACGACTGGCTCAAGCCCGGCGGCAAGCTGTTCGTGCATATTTTCTGCCATCGCAATCTGACCTATCTGTTCGAAACCGAAGGCGAAAGCAACTGGATGGGCCGCTACTTTTTCACCGGCGGCATGATGCCGTCGTACGACTGGCTGCCGCGCTGCGCGGACCGGCTGTCGCTGGAGGATCGATGGGCGGTGAACGGCACCCATTACGGCAAAACCCTGGAAGCCTGGCTGGCACTGGCGGACCGCAAACGGCAAACGCTGATCCCGCTACTGGAAGAGTGCTACGGCGCCGGCCAGGGTAAATTGTGGCTGCAACGCTGGCGGATGTTTTTCATGGCCTGCGCCGAACTGTTCAATTATGGTGATGGCGAAGAGTGGTTCGTGGGCCACTATCTGTTCCGCCGAGAAGAATGAGACTGGCATGACGCGTAAAGGTGTTCAGCACCGCCTTACCCGGGTTTTCCTGATCCAGATTCTGTTCATCAGTTTCGCCACCGTGTTCGGTGTCTGGGCCACGGCCCAGATCATCGAACAGGTGCTGGTCAAGGAAGCCCTGATCAAAGAGGCGGACCATTACTGGAGCCTTTACGACGAGGACGACGATTTCCCCCGCCCCAATACCCGCCATCTGCTCGGTTTGCTGGTGGACCCGGACACCCGGGACCCGGTGCCGGAGATGCTCGCCGAGCGGCCGGACGGCTACCAGCGCGCGCAGATCGGCGACCAGAACCCGATCGTCTACATCGAAACGCGCGGTGACGCCCGTCTATATCTGATCTTCGATGAAAAGCGGGTGTCGGTGCTGGCGTTCCTGTTCGGCATTTTGCCGCTGACCGCCGTGTTGCTGGTGATCTACCTGACGTCCTTCCTGGGCTGGCGCAAATCCCGCGCCCTGGTCTCCCCCCTGGTGCAGCTGTCGGAAACGCTGCGCCACGCCAATGTGCACGACCCGGTGGAAGCGCGCCCGGACTTCAGCCAGGTGGAGGCGGAGCCCAACAGCGAGGCGAGCATCCTGATGGCCGCCCTGGACGCCTACGCCGACCGCCTGCTGCGGTTCGTGGAGCGCGAGCGGCAATTCACCCGCGACGCCAGCCACGAACTGCGCACGCCGCTGGCGGTGTTCCGCGCCAACCTGGAGCTGCTCGCCAAGCAGGTGGGCGACCGGCCGGTGATCAGCCGCATGTCCGACACCGTGGACGACATGGAAGCGCTGGTGGAGACCCTGCTGCTGCTGGCGCGCACCGAACAGCAGCCGATTCAGGAAGAGGACCTGGTGGTCAACGACGTGGCGGTGAACCTGCTCGACCGCCTGCAGCCGCTGGCGGAGCGCAAGCAGATTCGCCTGCAGGTGAAACAGACCGCACTGCTGACCCTGACCGCCTCGGAAACCGTGCTCAATATCGTGTTCACCAACCTGGTCCGCAACGCCATCAACTACAGCGGTTCCGGACAGGTCACCATCGTGGTGGCCGAGGACGCGGTGCACGTGGTGGACACCGGCGCCGGCATGGACAGCGAGGAACTGGCCCGCTTTCTACAGCCGTTCGAACGGGGCAACAGCAAGGAAGGCGGCCACGGCCTGGGCTTGGCCATCGTCCAGCGGCTCTGCGAGCGGTTTGATTGGCACCTGGACGTGGCCAGCCGGCCCGGCAAGGGCACCGAGGTGCGGGTGCGGTTCCGCTAGCGGTTAATGCACCGGCCCGCCTTCGGCGGTGAGCGGGGGCTGCATCCGGCCCTCCGAGAGCGCCAGCGGTTCCGCGTCACACCACATCAGAATCCCCTTGGCGTTGAGCGCATCGAGCAGCCTGTCGCGCACCTGGTCGGCGCAGCTGGGTGTGTTTTCCGGCAGCAGAATGGCGAACTGGTCACTGCCCAGATAGGCGGCCATATCCTGGTGGCGAATCAGCGCCGCCAGGGAATCGGCCACCAGCTGCCGCTGCTCGTCGTCCAGTCGCACACCGTGCACTTTCAGCACCATGGCGCCGAGGCCGTAGGCCCGGCAGCGTTGCCGCTCGCCGTCCAGGATCCGCAGCCAGCCGGCGTCGTCCAGCAGACCGGTTTCCGGGTCGCGGCTTTCTTCCTCGAAGAATTCCGTGACCCGTTGCTGGTCCAGCCCCGCCAGATTCCAAACCAGGGCGGTTTCCAGCAGGCGCGCCTGGCGCTTCAAGGCGGCCTGGACGTCGTCCCGGTCCAGGTCCTCGCGGGGTTCCGGGCTGAGCGCGCACAGCGTGCCGAACAGCGCGCCGGTGTGGTCGCGCAACGGCAGGCCCACATAGGCCCGTATCGCCAGTTGATCGGTGACGGGCGCGTTGCGGTAGGCTTCTTCCCGGTTCACGTCCGGGCACACCAGCGGCCCCAGGTCGTTGACCCGCCGGTGACAGATGCTGTCGCGCCAGGCCAGCATATCCCCCTGGTCGAGGTCGTAGCCCTCGCCGCAAACGTTGAGTAACAACCAGTCCTCTCCACGGCGGCGGGTCAGGAACCACATCGCCATGCCGAACCGGGACTGCAGATCAAGCAGCTGGGTATCGACGAATTCCGTGAAAGAGTGCGTTTTCCCCCAATGCATAATTATTATCGCATAGCACGTGAATGGCGCCGCCATTCTGTGCCCGCGATGCCAGGTCCGCAAGGGGGGCGAACTGACATCACGCGGTGCGGGGCGGGCGGATGCTGAACCCGACGCCCGGCAGGGTTTCCAAAAGCGCGTGCTCGAACGGCTTGTCGACCGCCTTGCGCAGATTATAGAGGTGGCTGCGCAGGGCGTCGGAGTCGGGTACCAGATCACCCCAGAGCTCATGCTCGAGCTGCTCGCGGCTGACCACCTTGGGGGATTCGCGCATCAGAATGCGCAAGATGCGGAAGGCGGTGGGGGACAGCTTGAGAAGCTGCCCTTCGCGGCGCACTTCCTGACGGGCCGGATCCAGCTGCAGATCCGCCACCGTCAGCAGGTTGGGCGCCACTTCGCGGCGTTCGCGGCGCACCAGCGCCTGCACGCGGGCCACCAGCTCGGGCAGCGCGAAGGGTTTGACGATGTAATCGTCACCGCCGCGGGCAAAGCCTTCCAGCTTGTCGTCCAGCTGGTCCCGGGCGGTCATGAAGATCACCGGGGTGTCCAGGGCCAGTTCCTTGCGCAGATACTGACAGAAACTGTAGCCGTCCTCCCCGGGCAGCATCACGTCCAGCACCAGGATGTCATAGTGGTGCTCCTGGACCAGCGTGCGGGCCAGGGTGGTGTCGCTGGCGTAGTCCACCAGCGCGCCTTCCTGTTCCAGAAATTCGACCACGGTCTGCGCCAGTTGGCGGTGGTCTTCGACCAGTAAAACGGACAGATTTTTCACGGCATTCCCTCCTGTACCTGCGGACATAGTCCGCCCCGAAGCGTCAAGAAGCCGTCAATCATCATCACGTGATCGCGCGAAGTAGGCGCGCGCCGCCTGGTTGACCCGGGGCGCCAGGCGCAGGGAGGCGACCATGGTGGGCAGCGCCATCAGCGCGTACATGCTGTCGATCACCTTGATCACGACGCTCAGTGACCCCACCGCGCCGAGCACCACCAACACCAGGTAAAACCACACATAGTGGTGCTGATGACGGGCGCCGATAAGAAAGCCCAGGCATTTGCTGCCGTAGTACCAGAACGTGAACACGGTGCTCAGGCTCAGCACCCCGACCAGCACCGCCAGGATCACGCCGCTGTAATCCAGGAACAGGATATTGAAAGCGTTCACGGTGAGGGAGACGCCGTTCGTGTCGCCGTCGCTCCATGCCCCGCTGATCAGAATCACCAGGGCCGTGCAGGTGCACACGATCAGGGTGTCGATGATCGGGCCCAGCATCGCCACCATGCCTTCGCGGACCGGTTCGCGGGTGCGGGCGGCGCCGTGGGCCATGGCCTCGGTGCCGATGCCGGCCTCGTTGGAAAACGCCGCCCGCCGGATGCCGGTGATGATCACCGCGCCCAGCACGCCGCCGGCGGCGGCCTCGCCGGTGAAGGCGTCGCGCACGATCAGGGTGAGCGCCGGCCACACCTGGTCCGCGTGCAGCACCAGCACCACCGCGGTGAGCAGCATGTAACCGGCCACCATGGCCGGCACCAGAATACCGGTGACCCGGCCGATGCGCGGCAGCTTGCCCGCCACCACCGCGAGCACCACGGCGGCCAGCAGCAGCCCGAACAGCAGGTCGAACAGGAAGTGGTCGTCGGCGCCGGTCCAGCCGGCGGGCACGGCGATCGCCTCGCGGATGATTTCGGTGAGCTGGTTGACCTGAAAAATAGGCATGGTGCCGAGCAGGCCGGCGAGCGCGAAAAAGTACGCCAGCGGCCGCCAGCGCGGGCCGAGCGCCTCGCGGATAATGTACATGGGGCCGCCCTGGAGCTGGCCCTCGCTGTCCCGGCCCCGGTACATCACCGCCAGGGTGCAGGTGTAGAACTTGGTGGCGATGCCGAGAATCGCGCTCACCCACATCCAGAAGATCGCCCCGGGGCCGCCCACCGAGATGGCCACCGCCACGCCGGCCACATTGCCCATGCCCAGGGTGCCGGACAGGGCGGTGCTGAGCGCCTGGAAATGCGACAGCGTGCCCTCGTCCTTGCTGTCCGCCGGGCGGAACAACAGCCGCACGCCGTCGGGCAAATGCCGGTACGGCAGCAACCGGGAGTAGAGCAGGAAGAACAGGCCCCCGCCGACCAGCAGGGTGACCAGTGGCGGGCCCCACAGAAACCCCACCAGGGCCCCCAGGGCGGCGTCCAGTCGTTCGAAGAAGTTATCCATGGAGAATCAGACTAGCAGGGTCGCGGCGCTACGTCAGTCGCGGTGGGTTAGTCACGGAGCGCGCCGACGCGGGCGAAACGCTGGCGGTAATGGCTCGGCGACAGGCCGGTATGGCGCTTGAACAGCCGCGAAAAGCTGCTCACGTCCTGGTAGCCCACCTGCTCCGCCAGATGGCTGAGGTTGGTGGCGCCGCGCTCCAGCATCTTGCGCGACGCCTCGATCCGCACGCGCTGCAGGTACTGCAGGGGCGGCTCGGCCAGGGCGCTGGTGAAGCGGCGCTGCAACTGGCGCGGGCTCAGGTGCACGCGCTCGGCCAGCTCCGCCAGGGTGGCCGGCTGGGCGTAGTGCTCGTGCAGCCAGGCCTGGACCTTCTGCACCTGCTCATCGCGGTGGTAGGTCTTGGCCGGCAGGCCGGCGTACACGCTCTGCGGGTCGTTGCGCACGTCGATCACGAACGCCTTGGCCAGCTCCCGGGCCATGTCGGCGCCGCAGAAGCGCTCCACCAGCAGAATGGTCAGGTCGCGCCAGGCGGTGCCGCCGCCGGCGCAGAAAATATTACCGTCGCGGGTGATCAGCTCGCGCTCGTCCAGGTTTACTCGCGGGTAGCGTTCCCGGAACAGCTGGCTGTAGCCCCAATGGGTGGTGGCGCGGCGGCCGTCCAGCAGACCGGCCTCGGCGAGCAGGAACGACCCGGTGCAGTTGCTGGCCAGATCGGCGCCGCCGGCGTGCAGAAAACGCAGCCACTCCAGGGTGTCGCGTTCGGCATGCAGCACCTGGGTGATCTCGTTGCCGATGGTGGGCACCACCACCAGGTCGCACTGGTCGACCCGCTCCAGGGCGGTGTCCACGGCGATGCGCATGCCCGCGGTGCAGCGCACCGGCTCGCCGCCACGGGACACCATCTGCACCTTGAACTGGCGGTTGAGCGGCTGCCCGTGGATGCGGTTCCAGGTCACGCCGGTGAGGTTGAGCAGATCCATCACCCCGGTCAGGGCGGACGCGAAAACGCCGTCGTAGGCGAGCACGCTGACATGGTACATCGTAGGTAGGGCCCCGCTTTGTCGTAAATCACCATGAATAAGTCATGGGCGACAATACCAGTCCGGGGCGGTCGCTGCCATCATAAGCGCCATCCTGACACAGAGCCGCGCTGGTTCTTACAGAGTCGCATATCGTCATCAGGCTCGGGAGCCTGCTTCGGCAGGCACGCTATGACGGTAATTTCGAGCCCCGCTCCCTGCGGGGCTTTTTTTTGCCCGCTCTACAGGTTCAGGTAGCGGTTCAGGTCGAGAATGCCGGCCTGGGTGGGCTCATGGGCTTCCATGTAGCGCAGCGGCGCGTGGAAGTGGGTCCAGAAGTCGGTCTGCGTGCGCCGCACCCCGAACCGCTCCACCAGGGCGGTGAAATCCTTCTCGCTCTCCACCGCCTGCATGGCCCCGGCGAACGCGCTCAGATCATCGTGTGCGACCCGGAAGATGAAGTTGGGGTAGCTCAGCAGCACACCGGGGTAGACGGTCAGGGTGTCCTTCCCCGGCTGGTAGCGCAGCGACTCGCCGAACATGAACGCCACGTTGGAGTGGGCGCGGTTGCGCAGCAGCGAGTACACCGCCTGTTCCCCGTCGCCGTCCACCAGCAGCAGGCTGGCCTCCGGCATATGGTCGACCACCGGCAGGCGCGCCGCCGGCTGCGAGGCGATGGCGCTGAGCGCCTGCTCCACGTCCCGTTCCAGGGCGGTGGCGTCGGCGCGGCTGCAATTGTCGCCGCCGCACCGGTTGATCGGATCCGGGCGGACGTTGAGGGCGCCGAACTGGCTGAGCAGGCCGGCGTTGAATTCGTTCATGGGGGTGGCGCTGTGGTAGTCGATCGCCGTGGGCACCTCGGTGTCCACGTCCTCGTAGCTCACCAGCAGCTTTAGCTGGCCGGTTTTCTGGTACCAGTTCTTGAGCACCTGCTTGCGGGTGTCGGCGGGCAGGAAACGCAGGGTGTTCTGCTCCGCGCCGTTGCGGATCAGGTCGAAGTAGAGCCGCGTCTGGGCCTTGTGCGACACCGAACCGAACACATCGAAGTTGGCCACCAGGCTGTAGTAGGTGCGCTCGAACAGGGGATAGTCCATCACCCAGCTGGTCAGCGGGTAGTCGCCGATCAGCCCTTTGCGCACCGAGGAGTTGTCGTGGTGGCGGAAGATGGTGAGCAGGGCGTTGGGGTTGCTGCCCTCGCCGTCCCAGATGTCGTTCCAGCCCGGGCCCTGCGGTTGTTCGGCGCGGTAGGCCTCGGCCCGTTCCCGCAGGTAGTCGTTGCGGCGCTTGGTGTATTTGATCCACTCCGGGCCCAGCTTGAGCAGGCTGTCTTCCTGGCCGGGCAGGGCGATCAGGCCGGAGACCCGGGCGCGNTAATCGGGGTCGGTGATGTAGAGGTCGTGGTCCGGGTCCTGGAACACCGCCCAGAAGCGATCACGGATCACGTCGGTGGCGATCTGTCCGCGGCACACCGGCCCACGGATAAAGGTGCGCACGAAATACTCGGCGTCGTCGAGCATGATCTGGTAGCGCGCCCGGGCGGGCAGGGCGGCGAAGGTGGTAAAGGGGTTGGCCTTTTCCTCTTCGCTGTAGCCGGGCAGGGTGTCGATGTCCCAGGGCGTGTCGAACAGCAGGCTTTCCATGCGCCGGCGTTTGGCGTCGCTGAGCGCGAAGGTGATATGGGTCTTGTGAACGATAGCGCCGGTGACCGGACGCAGGCGATACCAGAAGCGCTCGCCCAGGTCGTCGTTGGGGCGCCGGGTGGCCACCGGCCGCACCGGTTCGCCGGGCGGTGTCAGGGAGCGTTCCAGGGTGAAGAAATGGTCCGGTTCGCGGTCCTCGCCCTGGTCGAAATAGAGGTGCGCCAGGAACAGGTGCTCGTAGAGCCAGCGGGCGGCCAGTTGCTGACGCTTGCCGTCCCGGTTGAACCAGGTTTCCCAGCCGCGCACCTGCTCGCGCTCCCGTTCGGACAGGGTGACCCGGTCGTCGCCGGGAGGGGCGCCCTGGGCCAGCCAGGTGCGCACGGTGTTGAATTCGTCGTCACTGAGGGCCGGCGTGCCCAGCGGCATGCCGCCCAGAGGGTGCTCCTCGGCGTAGTCGTCCATTTCTTCCGGCGCCGGGCACTGGTTGTCCCGCTTGAGGCCCAGGGCGATCTCTTCCGGCAGGCGCTCACCGGGCTCGAAACGGTGGGCCCGGCCCAGTTCCAACATCCGGTAGAGCAGCGATTCCTCCAGCCCGCGTTTGCTGTCGATCACCGAAAAGAAGCCGCGCTCGCGCCACTCGGCGGTGGTTTGCGCGTCGACGAAAAGACGGGTGGGGTCGGCCGCCTCGGTACGCTGGGCGTACACCGACATGGACGATGCGCCGCGGTCGAGGCCGGCGGCGGTTTCCAGTTTCAGCTGGCAGGGCGCGTCGTAGCAGCCGTGGCAGGCGATGCACTTCTGCTCGATGACCGGCCGGATTTGCTGGTTGAAACTCACCGGCGCGACGGGGGCCGGGGTATCGGACGCCGCCGGCGCTTCATCGCAGGCCGCAAGCAGGGGAAGAATCAGCAGTAAGGCCCCGAGCAAGGGCAGACGGGTGGTTTCGACCATGGGTCCCTCCGGTTCAAATCGCCCGCGCAGTTTAGCGGACTGCTCAGAACATGGACATCATGGCGGCCGCCCAGGCGATCACCAGGGCCAGCACGGCGGCGGCGGTAAGCAGGTGGCGCAGGTGCCGGTACCAGTCGGGCAGCACCTCGAAAAACACCATCTGCTCGGAGCCCCATACGAACACCAGGCCGGCGATCAGCATCGGCAGGCCGAATTCCACCGGCAGCATCACCGCCAGCCAGCCGATCATGGCGGGCATGATGCCGAACAGCAGCGTGCCGATATGGTTGCGCTGGTCCAGGTCGGCGAGCGCCCGGCCCCAGTGCACCGCGCCCAGGAAGGCCAGAATCACGGCGGCGTAGCCGGTCACCGAGTCCAGCGCCCAGGTACGCAGGCCGTCGTGCCAGGTCAGCAGCGCCAGCGCGTAAAAAGGGAGAAGGCCGCCGATGCCAAGACCGCGGGCCATCATTTTATTTCGTCTCAGGAAACGGTCGGACACCGGTATGTTCCCCCTTGGTGATCCACGGCGTCGAGGTTAAAGCCGTCGGGGTGAAGGGGCTGCCAATCTTTTCAGGGCCGGGTTCAGGCTACGCCTCAAGGATCATCGGTGAAAGCGGGCATGGGAAACGGGGTTAACGTTTTCGGCAGATAAAGCGGATGGGCGGGCTCGCCGGAGCCGTTCAGGCGCAGGCAGTGCAGCGCGGGCAGCTGGCGGCGCACGTACTCGGCGCGGTCGCCGGTGCGGCCATGGTTGCCCCAGCCGGCCACCACCAGGGCGGCGTCGCGGCTGAGGCGGCGCAGCCAGGCATCGTTGCGCGGCCCCACCGGGTCGTCGGCGGCGAACAGATCGCGTGGGTAGGTGGCGCGGAACGCGAACAGGTTGGCCACGCACAGGCCGGAATAGCCCCAGTCACGGGCAAAGCCGATGCAGCGGCGGATGGTGGGGTCATCGCGGCGGTGGTCGGCGGTGGAGGGGTTCAGGCCCACCAGCAGGACGTAGTCGTCGCCGGGCGCCCAGCGCCGCCACAGCGCGTAGCGGTAGCGACGGCAGCGTGAGAAATTGGCACTTCTTTCCATATCCGCCTTCCAGGTGGTCATGGCGGGGCAGTTTAATGATTTGCCAGACTGGCGCCACCTCTCGACCTACCACCGCTCAGGAAGCCGTGCCCATGGAATTCATTGATGTGCTCAACGCCCGCCACAGCGCCCGGGCGTTCACCCGCGAGCCGATCCCCGAAGACCGCCTGCAGCGCGTGCTGGAGCGCGCCGCCGCCGCACCGAGCTGGTCCAACACCCAGCCCTATCAGATCGCCCTGGCCCAGGGCGCCGATCTGGCCGCCCTCGGCGACGAACTGAGCGAGCGCTTTGAGCGGCTGGCGCCGCTGCAGCGGGCGCCGGCCTGGAAGAAGGCGCTGGCCGCCGTGCGCCGGTCGCCGGCGCTGCCGGACGGCGATTTCCGGCCGGTGATCAAGTACCCGGACGACCTGCAGCCGCGCCGCGTGGCCACCGGCAAGGGCCTGTACCGGCATCTCGGCATCGGCCGTGACGACAAACAGGCGCGGCATCAGCAGATGGCCGCCAACTTCCGTTTCTTCGGCGCGCCCACCGCGCTGTTTCTGTTCGTGCATAAGGGGTTGGGGGTATACAGCGTGCTCGACGCCGGCATTTTTCTGCAAACGCTGATGCTGGCCGCCACCGACGAAGGGCTCGCCAGTTGTGCCCAGGGCGCCCTGGGCCTGTGGCGTTCCCCGTTGGAGAAGCGATTCCGGATTCCCCGTCACTACCAGTTGCTGTGCGGTGTGTCTTTGGGCTTCGCCGCCGACCAGCCGGTGAACCGCTTCCGACCGGAAAAACTGCCGGTGTCCGAGCTGATGATTCCGCGCCGCGAACGCTGAGGGAGGCGAAACGGTTTTCCAAACTTTTTACTTATTTCACCCACGTTTCGCCTTGAAAACAGGCACTCTGGGGATCAGGCATTGGTTACACGGACGAGAAAGGAGAAACAGATGAGCGAGCACGTTTATAAAAAACTCGAGCTGGTAGGTTCTTCCAAGGACAGCATCGAGGACGCGGTACGCAACGCCATCGCCGCGGCGGGCAAGAGCGTGAACAATGTGGAGTGGTTTGAAGTGCAGGAGACCCGTGGCCATGTGGAAAACGGCCAGGTCGCCCACTTTCAGGTGGTCGTGAAAGTGGGCTTCCGGGTGGATACTTAATTCAGACCGCTTCGAGCCCGAGCGCCCGCTGACAAACGCGGGCGGTACGCAGCTGGTGCAGCTGGCGGGTGCTGAGACCCTCCGGCAGCTGTACCGTGCTGTGGTCACTGTGAATACGGATGGCGCCGATTTGCGCGCTGGATAACCCGCCTTCATTGGCGATCGCGCCCACCAGATTGCCCGGGCGCACGCCGTGGGTCTCGCCCACTTCCACCCGATAAATCTTCATCGGACCGGTATCGCGAGCGGCCTTGGGCCCCTTGGTGCGATCGGCTTTGCGTGGCGCCTTGCCGCCGTCCTGGAACGGCTTGCCTTCCGGCGCCGCCTTCAGGAACAGAGGTTCCTTCTGGAACAGCAGGCTGGCCAGCACCGCCGCCAGGTCCGCTTCGCTCATCGACAGGTCCGCGGTCAGTTCCGCCACCAGGGCACGGTTGGCATCGATTTCCGGATGCTCCAGACCCTTGGCGAGACGCTCGCGGAAGCTGCTCAGACGCTGCTTGTTGAGGTCGTCCACGGACGGCAGGGACATGGCGTCCAGGCGCTGGCCGGTGGCGCGCTCGATGCCGCGCAGCATGCCCTGCTCGCGGCGGGCCACGAACAGAATCGCTTCGCCGGGGCGGCCGGCACGGCCGGTGCGGCCGATACGGTGCACATAGGCTTCGGTATCGGTGGGCATGTCGTAGTTGAACACGTGGGTAATACGCGGCACGTCCAGGCCCCGGGCGACCACGTCGGTGGCCACCAGCAGGTCGATGCGCTTATCGCGCAGCCGGGCCACGGTGGTCTCCCGTTGTGCCTGGGGAATATCACCGTTCAGCGCTTCCACGCGGAAACCGCGCGCCTGCAGCTGGTCGGCCAGGCTCAGGGTGGCGTGCTTGGTGCGGGTAAAGACGATCACACCGTCGTGCTCTTCCGCTTCCAGAATACGGCACAGGGCGTCCAGCTTGTTGATGCCGGCCACCGGCCAGTAACGCTGGCGGATGTTGGCGCCGGTGCTGGAGGACGAGCCTTCCACGCGGATCCATTCCGGGTTCTTCAGGTGCTTCTTGGCGATGGTTTTGATCGCTGCCGGCATGGTGGCGGAGAACAGCGCCAGCTGGCAGGCGTCCGGGGTGCGTTCCAGCACCCAGCGCACGTCGTCGATGAACCCCATGCGCAGCATTTCGTCGGCTTCGTCGAGCACCAGACAGCGCAGTTCGTCCATGCGCAGGCTGCCGCGCTCCATGTGGTCCATCACCCGGCCGGGGGTGCCGACAATCACCTGGGCGCCGTTTTTCAGCGCTTTCAGTTGATCGCGGTAACCGCCGCCGCCGTAAATCGGCACCACGTTCAGGCCTTTCAGGCCGGTGGCGAAGGTTTCCAGGGCGGCGGCCACCTGAATGGCGAGCTCGCGGGTGGGGGCCAGCACCAGCATTTGCGGTGCTTTCAGTGCCGGGTCCAGGCGTGCCAGCAGGGGCAGGCCGAAGGCGGCGGTTTTACCGGTGCCGGTTTGTGCCTGACCGAGCAGATCACGGCCTTCCAGCAGCGCGGGAATGCTTTGTTCCTGAATCGGTGACGGAGTGGTGAAACCGAGTTGGGCGATGGCGCCGAGCAACGACTCGGGCAGGCCCAGGGTGGAAAACCCTGAGGGACTTTGCGACATGTACAGACCTATTAGTGAGCGGGCTTGTGGCCCTGAAGCTGCTAACTATTAGGAGCTGTGCCGGGCGCTGCCCTGTATGAAGGGGTGCGGACTATACGGGATGCGTGGCGTTTTTGCACGCTTTTTATCGGCTTGTGCGAGCGGGCCCCGCCCGCGAAAGGGCGGCAAAGCCGCCCGGCAGGATCCCAGAGACCTTAAAGCGGCAGCACCTCAAAGGTCCCCATGTACTGCAGACGGCGGCCATCGGCTTTCGGATGCGCGGCGCGGTCGTCGCTGTAGGCGGCTTCCAGGTGGTAGCGGCCGGCCTGGGGCCATTGCAGCTTGATCTCGCCGTTGTCGTCGCTGGTGGCGGTGAGGGCGCCGTGGTTGTCGCGGTAGCGGCTGCCGCCGGGCACCACTTCCACTTCCACGCCGGCGGCCGGTTCGCCGTCGACCAGGAAGCGGAACAGGGCGGTTTCGCCGGCGTAGAGGTCGTTGGGGTGGGTCACCGGCTGCAGTTCCAGGCCCTTGCCGACCGGTTTGAAGTCGGAGGGCGCGCCCACCGTGGCGAAGGTTTCCAGCCGGTTCATGACTTCGGAGAGACGCATCTCTTCCGCGCCCTCGGGGATCTCCCGCAGCAGCGCTTCGGCGCTGTCGCCGCGCCGGCGGTGGCGTTCGCCGTCGAGCTGATAAAAGGCCAGGTACATGGGCCGGAAGAGGGTGATGCGGTAGCTGCCTTCCTCGCTGAGCTCGGCGTCGAAGCTGCTGCGCCGGTGGCCCTCGAAGCGGTGATCCACCGGCGCCTCCTTGCCGTCCGGGCCGGTGACGGTCAGTCCTTGCAGCGGGAACGGCCGGTCGACGTCGAAAATGTCGTTGGAGACGCTGGCGTCCACGGTGATCCATTGCGCTTCCGAGACCACGGTGTGGCTGGGCAGCAGCCAGAGTTTATGGGCCTGGGCCGCCGGGCTCAGGGTCAGCAGCGCGGCCAGGGCGGTGCCGGCGAAAGGGGTGATTTTCATGGAAACTCCTTGCAAAGAACCTGGTGAGAAATAGTCGGTCAGGGCGCGAGGCGCAGTTGCACCCGGCCCAGCTCCTGCTCGCCGTCGGCGCGCACGGTTTGGTTGCCGGTGGCCGGCCACTGGAACGGCAGGCGCACCACTTCCCGGCCGCCCACTTCGCGGGCCGCTTCCACCACCAGTTGGTAGTCACCTTCGGGCAGATCGCTGAGAGCCGGCAGCTCGGAAAAATCCACGGAATGGGTGCCGGGACGGCGGGTGGCGCCGGTGAGGCCGTCGTAGGGCCGGCTTTGCCCGCGCCCGGTGCGGCGCCACCACAGGCGCAGGTCCTTGAGCCATTTTTCCTGATCGTCGTACCACAACCCCAGCGGCACGATCTCGCCGCTGTCGGCGTGTTTCAGCCAGAACGCCAGGTAGGGGGCGTGGTATTCCGCCACCGCCATGCGCGGGATTTCCACCTCCAGGCGCAGCTCGGCGGCGGCCGCGTTGGCGGCGGCGACGCCGGCGAACAGGGCGGCGAAAAGAGAGAGCCAGGGACGCATTTCGTTCTCCAGTCAGTGCACGAACAGGGCGATCAACAGCCAGGGCACGATCAGCCCCAGCGCGGTGACCGGCCAGGTGGCCGGCCGGCGTTTGGCGTGCAGCGCCATCAGCGCCAGGCCGGTCAGGGCGAACAGCAGCGTCGCCACCGCGAAAAGGTCGATGAACCAGAACCACACGGCGCCGCTGTGGCGGCCTTTGTGCAGGTCGTTGAAAAACGCCACCCAGCCCCGGTCGGTGTCTTCGTGGATCAGCTCGCCGTTACCCAGGTCGATGGCCAGCCAGGCGTCACCGCCGGGGCGCGGCTGGGCCAGATACACCTCGTCGGCGGACCACTGCGCGTCGCGCCGGTCCACCTGGATCTCCGCCTCCCGCGCCAGCCACCGGCGCACCGTTTCCGGCAGGGGGCCGCGTTCGGTTTGCGCCAGGGTCTCCAGCAACGGCGGCGGCAGCACCGCTTCGCGTTCGCTGATCACCGGTTGCGCATCGATGTCCGCGGCGTGGTTGAGGGTGATCCCGGTGACGCTGAACAGCACCATGCTGATCAGGCACAGGGCGGAGCTGATCCAGTGCCACTGGTGAAGTTGCTTGAGCCACCGGGCTTTGGTTTTTTTGTTCACGCGCTCCGCCATGCCTGCGAATCAGGCGATGGATGTTATTGGGAATGATTCCCATCCACAATGGAGCGGCGCGTAAAGAGTGTAAGGTTGTGGATTGATGGAATGATAATATTTACTATTTGCGAATGAATGCCATAACGACCTGCCCGTCGCGCCTGCTGGTGATCGAGGACGATCCCGTATTGAGCGCCGACCTGGGGGACTACTTCCGCGACCGCAATCACCGGGTCACGCTGTGCCGCGACGGCGGCGAGGGCCTGACCCTGGCCCGCGACGGCGATTTCGATCTGGTGCTGCTGGACATCCTGCTGCCCGGGCTGGACGGCCTGGCGTTGCTGGCCCGTTTGCGCGAAACCAGCCCGGTGCCGGTGATCCTGCTGTCCGCGCTGGGCGACGAACAGGACCGCATCACCGGCCTGGTGCGCGGCGCCGACGACTACCTGCCCAAGCCGTTCAGCATGGCCGAGCTGGCGGTACGGGTGGCCGCCGTGCTGCGCCGGGTGGCGTTGGAGCGCGGCGCCGGCCAGCGGCCCCGCCAGGGCCCTCTGCGGCTGGACGGCCTGGCCCTGGATCTGGACACCGAGACCGCCCGCTACCGGGACCGGGCCCTGGATCTCACCGTCACCGAGTTCCGTCTGCTGCGGGTGTTCCTGGAGCAGAGCGACCAGGTGTTGAGCAAAGCCTTCCTCTACCAGACCGTGCTGCACCGCGGCTACGGGCGCCATGACCGCAGCCTCGACCTGCATGTCAGCCACCTGCGCCGCAAGCTGCGCGCCGCCGGCGTGCCCGGCCAGCCGCTGCGTACCGTCTGGGGGCAGGGCTATACGCTGGCCGCCGAGGCGGCCGGCGCCGAGCCCTCCACGCCGGGCCCATGATTCCCGGCCGTCATTCCCTGTTCTGGAAGCTGGCGCTGCTGCTCTGCCTGAGCGCGGTGTTCACCGTGGTGCTGAGCGGCTGGCTGTTGCGCACCGTGGGCGAGCAGGTGGTGCTGCTGGACGAGCCGGCCAAGGTGGTGATGCGCGAGTACGCCGCCCAGGCGGAGGACGCCTGGCACCGGGGCGGCGCCGAGGGGGTGTCGGCCTGGCTGCAGCAGCTGCGCCGCCGTGAGCCCGGCGACGCCATGGTGGTGGACGCCAGCGATCATTCGCTCAGTGGCCGGCCGCTCACCGAGAGCCAGCGCGCCGGCCTGCGCTTCCAGAGGGAGCTGGACTGGCGCATGAGCTTCCGGTCCACCTCCATGCCCTACATCGGCGTGCCGTTTCCCGAGAACCCGGAGGCGGGGCGGCTGGTGATGCAGTTGCCGCCGCGCTTTATGCCCGGGCGCAACTGGCCGCTGTGGCAGACCCTGCTGGTGGTGGTGCTGCCGGCGCTGCTGGCGATGCTCGCCGGCGGCCTGCTGTACTGGCGCACCATGGTGCCCCTGCGGCTGCTGCAGGCCCGGGTGCGGCGCTTCCAGGACGACCCGGAAGCGCGGGTGGGCCCGGGGCTGGCGGCGCGCCGGGACGAGTTCGGCGACCTGGGCCGGCGCTTCGACCGCATGGCCGAACGGGTGGCCCAGGTGCTCGGCAGCCAGCGCCAGCTGCTGCACGACATGTCCCACGAACTGCGCACGCCCCTGAGCCGCCTCAGTGTCGCCCTGGAAGGGGACCTCTCGGAGCAGGACCTGCGCCGCCGCGTGGCCCGGGAAGTGACCGCCATGCGCGAGCTGGTCTCGGACACGCTGTCGCTGGCCTGGCACGACACCGAGCAGCGCGGCACCGCCACCGAACCGCTGTCGCCGCTGGCGGTGTGGGACCTGGTGGTCGACAACGCCGCCTTCGAAAGCGGCTGGCCGGCCCGCTGCTTTCCGTGCCGGCTGCCGGCCGACGCCCGCGTGGCCGGCAACCTCAACGATCTGGCCCAGGCGCTGGAAAATCTGGTGCGCAACGCGGTGCGCCATTCGCCGCCGGAGGGCCCGGTCCGCCTGGACGGCCGCCGCGAAGGCGACTGCTGGCACCTGTGGATCAGCGACCGGGGCCCCGGTGTCCCCGACGACCGGCTGGACAGCATCTTCGAGCCCTTCGTGCGCCTGGACCAGGCGCGCTCCGCCGGCAGCGGCTTCGGCCTGGGGCTCAGCATCGCCCGCCGCGCGGTGCACCGCCAGGGCGGCCGGCTCTGGGCGGAGAACAGCCACCCCGGCCTGCGCGTGCACCTGTGCCTGCCCGCCACCGCGGAAGTTCCCGCCGCGAACGTATAGTTTGTAAAGCCTCTTTATTTGCAAATAAGAATTACTATCATTCCGGACTCTGTTAACTGGATCGGACAAAAAGGAGTACCGGGATGCGATTTGCGTTATGGGGTGCGGCCGCGCTACTGGCCGCCGGGCCCGTGTTGGCGGAAAGCGGTGACGGCCACGAACTGGGGCAGGTGACGGTCACCGCGTCGGGGCACGCGCAGCAGCTGGAGGACGCGCCGGCCTCGATCAGCGTGATCACGCGCGAGCAGATCGAGCAGCGCTACTATCAGGACGCCACCGACGCGCTGCGGGACATCCCCGGGGTGATCATCACCGGCGGCGGCTCCGGTGATCGCGGCAACGACATCGTGATCCGCGGCATGCCTTCCCAGTACACCCTGATCCTGGTGGACGGTAAGCCGGTGTCCACCCGCGAAACCCGCCCCAACGGCAGTGCCGGTTTCGAGCAGGACTGGCTGCCGCCGCTGCAGTCCATCGAGCGGATCGAAGTGGTGCGCGGCCCCATGTCCACCCTGTACGGCTCGGACGCCATCGGCGGCGTGATCAACGTGATCACCCGCAAGGTCGCCGAGGAGTGGGGCGGCGCGGTGCAACTGGACACCATCATTCAGGACGATTCCCGTTCCGGCGACATCCAGCAGGGCAACTTCAGCCTCAGCGGGCCGTTGCTGGCGGACACACTGGGCCTGCAGGTTTACGGCCGTGCCAGCAGCCGGCAGGAAGACCGTTTCGTGGACGGCTTCGAAGAGAAAAACCTGAAGAACCTCAACGCCCGCCTGTCGTTCACTCCCACCGACAACCAGGATTTCACCCTGGAAGCGGGGCAGACCAAGCAGGACCGCCGTTCGCTGATCGGCTACAGCGCGCCGGCCACCGGCTGCCGGGGCGGCTGCACCGATTCCGACAACGAATACACCCGCGAAGTGCTGGCCCTGAGCCACACCGGCCGCTGGGATTTCGGCACCACCGACTCCTACGTACAGCGCGAGGAAGCGGAAAACCTGACCCGCGAGATGAAGGTCACCAACACCTCCGCGAAGACCGCCCTGGTGGCGCCGCTGGGCGACCACCTGCTCACCGTCGGCGCCAACTTCGAAAAAGAAGAGCTGTCCGACCGGACCTCCAACCAGATCTCCAACCGCACCGACGTGGACGCCTCCAAATGGGCGCTGTTCGCCGAGGACGAATGGATGCTGCCGGGCAACGTCTCGGTCACCGGCGGGGTCCGTCTCGACGACGACGAAAACTACGGCAGCCACGTGAGCCCGCGTCTGTACGGCGTGTGGGGCATGGCGCCGCGCTGGACTCTGAAGGGTGGGGTGTCCACCGGCTTCCGGTCGCCGTCGCTGCGCGAGATCACCCCGGACTGGGGCCAGGTAAGCCGGGGCGGCGACGTCTACGGCAACCCGGACCTGGAACCGGAGACTTCGGTGAACAAGGAGTTGGGGCTGTACTTCAACGCCGGCCGCGATCTGCAGGCCAACGTCACCGTGTTCCACAACGACTTCAAGGACAAGATCACCCGCATCGCCTGCCCGCCCAGCGTCTGCCCCGGCGGTCCCAACCAGTTCGGTTCCGACCCCACCTACCGGGTGAACGTGGATGAAGCGGTGACCCGGGGCGTGGAGGCCGCCGTGTCCACCACGCTGGCGCGCACCCTGGACCTGACGCTCAGCTACACCTACACGGATTCCGAGCAGCAGTCCGGCGAGTACGAGGGCGAGCCGCTCAACCAGGTGCCCAAGCATCTGGCCAGCCTGCAGGCGGACTGGCGCGTCACCAGCCGGTTGTCGCCCTGGCTGGCGGTGCGCTACCGCGGCGAAGAGAGCCAGCCCACCACCGGCCCGTCGAGCAGCAGCATCGTGGCGCCGTCCAACACCCTGGTGGACGCCGGCCTGGCCTTCAAGCTGACGCCCCAGGCCACGCTCAACACCGGCATCTACAACATCGCCGACAAGGAAATCTTCCAGGACGAGTACGGCTACGTGGAAGACGGCCGCCGCTACTGGCTGGGCATGCGCGTCAGCTTCTAAGCCCCTACACCGGCTCCGTGAAGCGGGTGAGGATCGCCCGCCAGCGGTCGTAGACGAAGAAATGGCCGCCGTCCGGCTCCAGGGTCAGGCGGCTGTTGGGCAGCCACTGGTCCAGCGCCAGGGCCTGGGCCACCGGCACCTGGCCGTCCCGCTCGCCGTGCCACAGAAACACCGGCATGGTCAGGGAGGCGGCGTCCGGTTCCGGGGCCCGGGCCACCGCCCGCAGATCCTCCACGAAACCCTGGCAGCCGTTGCGGTAGGCCTCCTTGACCGCCTTAACGTAGGCGTCCCGGTGGCGCTGCTGCGCGAACACCGGCGCGTCCGCCGGGCTGGTGAAGGTGACGAAGCGGCGCAGGTGCTTGTCCGGGTTCTTGATCAGCCCCCGCGCCACCAGGTTGAGCACGTTCTCCATCAGGTCCGGCGCCCGGTCGGCCACGCCCACCACCATTCGGAACAGGCCGCGCATGGGGTCGGCGTCGCCGCTCAGGTGCGTGGGGCCCAGCGCCGACACCAGGCCCAGCCGCTGCACCCGGTCCCCCAGGCGGCTGGCGCAATGCAGGGCGAGAAAGCCGCCCAGGGAGTAGCCCAGCAAATGGAAGCGGTCGATGCCCAGGTGGTCGGTGAGCAGCTCCAGGTCGCTTACCAGGTCATCGATGCTTCTGTCCTTGAGCGGGTCGGAAAGCCCGTAGCCGGCCCGATCCGGCACGATCAGCCGCAGGTTCAGTTCATGCAGGATATCGGCGCCGCCGGGCACCTCCAGCCGCGATCCCCGCACGCTGTGAAAGAAGATCACCGGGGTGCCGTCGGCGTTGCCGTACTGGTGGAAGCGCAGGGCGCGGCCGTCGCGGGTGGTGAGCTGCCCGCCGCCGGTGCTGTCCAGGACCGGCAGGTCCAGTGGCGGTTCCGGGCGGGCCGCCGGCGCGCGCTCGGCGGGGCGCGGCGCCAGCGGCGCCAGCCCGGACAGAATCACCGACACCAGCTCCGCCTGGCGACCGGTGTCGGTCTTGCGGAACACCGACTTCAACTGCGCGCGCACCGTGGCCGGCGCCACCTGGGCGTCGTCGGCGATGCGGTCCAGGGTGTGGCCGCTGACCAGGCCCTTGGCCACCTTGCTCTCCGCCGGGGTCAGGTCGTAAAGATCGCCCAGCAGCGTCTCGTCCACCAGGTTGTCCAGATTGGAGTGGGAGATGAACAGGGTGGCGGCGGGGCGCTCCGGGTCTTCCATGTCCACGGTGCGGCTCGGGCACACCAGCAGCGAGACGGTCACCCCGGTGGCCGGCTCGGTGAGCGGCAGGGCATGGTGGCTGCCCTGTTCCAGACAGCGGGCCAGGGCCTCGTGCAGCGTGTGATGCTGGCGGCGGTTGTTGATGCGCAGGCGCCCCTGGTGGTTGCTGAGCACCTCGCTGTCGCTGAGCGCGCCGGCGGCGATGCGGTTGAGCGTGATGATATTGAGCTGGGCGTCCACCACCGCGATACCGATGGGCAGGCGCTCCAGCGTGGCCACCGCCAGGTCCCGGGTTTCCCGGGTGCGCTCCATCTGCTCGCCGAGCCGCAGCGCCTGCTCCACATGGGGCACCAGGGCGTCGGGCATGCGCCGCCGCCGGTTCGGTTGCTGGTAGAGCCGGTCGTCCTCGAACGGGATGGCGGCTTCGCGGAGCAGGGCGGTCATTTCCGCCCAGCGCTCCGGGTCCTGCGCGGCCTGGTACATCAACAGAGTCAGCGCCGACAGTTGTTCGGTATGGCGGGCGCTGTCGTCGCCCTGGTCTTCATGCATTCGTCTTCCCCTCCCCAGGTTCCGAGCATGAAGCCATTGTGCACGTGAACAGAAACGAAAGAACCCCGCCGTGGCGGGGTTCCAAGGGTCACGGCCCGGCGGTGCCGGGCGGAACCGGGCTTACATCTTTTCCTGAATACGCTCGCGCAGATCGGTGTCGTACTGCGCCAGCTGCGCGATCTGGTTGTATTTGCGCACGTCCAGGCCGGTCTCCTTCACCGCCTTGACCATTTCCTGCTGCGCTTCACGCTGCACGTCCATGGCTTTCTGCGGATCCTCGGAAGCCGCCTGAACCTGGCTCTGGTACTCGCCTTTCACCTGTTCCACTTTGGCCTGGGCGTCGGCGAACTTCTTCACTTCCTCGTCGGTGATATCGGAAGCGTCACCCAGAGCCGGATTGGGTTGGCCCTGCGGCGCCTGCTGCGCCGGCGGTTGGCCCTGCTGAGCCGCGCCTTGCTGACCCTGTTGCTGGGGTGTGCCCTGCTGGGCGAAAGCGGCACCGGTCACGCCGGCGGCGAGAAGAAGAGCGGACAATGACATCAGAGGCTTTTTCATGGAGCTTCTCCTATCCAATACAGTTTTAAGACGCGTTTCCCGATGCGTCCTGGCAGGTGTGACAGGAGGAAAGCCAAGAGTTTCTCCTCCGGGGGNNTCAAATTGTGTAAAGCCGGGACAGGGTCGCNCGCTNANCGGCGNNTTATATNCCTTTANAGAATAAAAGTAGCACCATATATTTCTTTTAAATGNGNNNNACGCCCTTATCATTGCNNACTCANACGAAGTCAGGACNGAAGGAAAGGCACNCCATGGGTAACGCGCAGTTGATCACACGGGTCGGCAACAACAGCGCCGGTCTNTCCCGCGACGCCATCGATGACCTCAACCGGGAATACCGGGNNCTGGANTTCGAGGCGCGTATCCGCCGTGTCTATCAGGATTTCGCCCCGGACAAGATCATGGTGACNTCCTCGTTCGCGGCCACNTCCGCCTANTTCCTGCACATCATTTCCTCGATCCGCCCGGANCAGAAGATTCACTTCATCGACACCGGCTACCACTTCGAGGANACCCTGAAGTACAAGGAATACCTGATCGAGCGCTTCAANCTGNACGTNATCGACCTGCGCGCCGACGAGCGCCAGCACCAGATCACCCAGGACGAACAGATGTGGCGCACNGATCCNGATCTGTGCTGCCAGGTGAACAAGGTCCAGCCCCTGGAAGACGCCAAGGAGCACTACGACCTGTGGATCTCCAGCCTGATGGGCTGGCAGACCGAGCACCGCGCCGGCCTGGAAGTGTTCGAAGAGCGCCGTGGCATGATCAAGTTCAACCCGATGATCGACGTCACCCGCGAGCAGCGCGACGCCTACATCGCCGACCACGACCTGCCGTTCCACCCGCTGGTCGAGGAAGGCTACCACTCCATCGGCTGCAGCCACTGCACCTGGAAAGGCGAAGGCCGCGAAGGCCGCTGGCAGGGCTCCTCGAAAACCGAGTGCGGCATCCACCTCTGACAACGCGTTGATTTCTGGCCTCCTTTCAAAGCCCGGCTTCGCCGGGCTTTTTTATGGTGACCGGGCTGATGGCTCCGCCTTTAGGCTGCGTTGTACCATGATCAAGACCGGCCTTCGGGGCCATGGCTTGATCAAAGGGAGTCGACAACGCCATGAAACGTTTCGCCGTAGCGTTCGTCTTGCTGTTGGTGCTCACCGCGCTGATGCTGGCCGGCTATTTCAGTGGGGTCTTTCGCGCACCGGCTCCGCCGGAGGCCGCCGCCATTACCGTCACCGAGGAGATGCGCGGTGACATCCGGATAACGGAATTGCGCTTGCGCGACGCCGCCACGCGCCGGCACTGGCACAGCGAAGGCGACAATCATCGCGTGGACATTCGCCGCGAGGGCGCGGACCTCTACCATCTGGATATCGCCCTGCTGGACGAGCGTATCGCGCCGCTGGAGCGGCGGATGCGCTCCACGGTGGTGCTGCGCCCCGGACGCCACCGTGTGGGTGGTTTCAGCTACGACGACGTCGGCCAGCAGCGTGTGCGGCGGCGTATCGAGGTGGTGATCGAGGAGTGAGGCGCGGCCCCGCCGAGGAGCCGCGCGGCCGGTGGCGGGGCGTTACCGGTAGCGGCGGCTGTAGACCCAGTACACGNTGGCCAGCAGCGCCGCCAGAGTGGCGGGTACGAGCAGGGCGGTGAAGTGCAGCCCACGGAACAGCAGGGTTCCCACCAGGCCACCGCAAACGAACCCGCCGATCAACAACAGGAACAGCAACAGCCGTCGCCCGTTAATCGGCACGCCGCGCACNCGATTGCCGAGCATGATACCCAGGTCGGTGAAGATGCCCGACAGGTGGGTGGTGCGGATAATCGAGCCGCTGTAGGTGGTCACCATGGCGTTCTGCAGGCCGCAGGCCATGGACGCCAGATACACCCCCAGATCGCTGCCCTGTTGCAGGGTCAGCATCGCCATCAACAGCAGGAACGCTTCGATCAGCAGCGAAAACCCGTAATGGCGGCCCAGCTTGAGCGCCGAACCGGGAATCAGCACGCCGCTGAGGGCGGCGCCGGCCAGGAAGCTGAGCAGGGTGAGCAGCAGGTGGCCGGCCTGGGTCAGCGCCAGGTCCGCCAGCGCCAGGCCCAGCAACGAGGTGGTGCCGGTCAGGTGCGACACCGACTGATGGCTGAAACCCAGCAGGCCCACGGCGTTGACGCTGCCGGCGAGGAAGGCCAGCAAAAAAGCGCCGACCTCCACCCAGCGGGGTAGGCGGGTGAGCAATGGCTTGTCCTTGTGGTTGGAAATAAACCGCCATGATAGCAAAGGCCCCGCGCCCTGGTCCTTCCGAGACCCTGGACCTGCTCGCGGATCCCTCACGGAAACCGGTTTATACTAAGCGGTTACAAACCGAGGTGGTGGCGGTCCGCCTGCCGTGCCTCAATGGAAGGGGTCTGTCGGGGATAGGGACATGAAAACAGCGATCATCGTGGAAGATCATGGTGACACCAGGGAGTGGTTGGCCGCTCTGTTAGGGGACGCGTTCCCCGGCATTGAAGTGGCTGTCGAAAGCACCGTGGCCGGCGGNCTTNAGGCGCTGAGTGAGAGGGCGTTCGGNCTGGCGTTGCTGGACATCAGTCTGCCGGACGGCANNGGGGTGACACTGGTGGANTGGCTGCGCCGCCACGCCCCGGACACCTACATCGTCATGGCCACCATCTTCGATGACGACGACCACCTGTTCACCNCGCTGCGCGCCGGCGCCCACGGCTACCTGCTCAAGGANCAACCCCGNGAAAGACTGATCGAGCAGCTCGGCGGCATCCTGCGTGGCGAGCCGCCGCTGTCACCNAGNATCGCCCGCCGCATGATGCGNCACTTCCGGCAAACCACCAAGCCGGAGANCGGCGAGGATCCGCTCACCGAACGGGAGCGGGAAGTGCTCGGGTTGCTGGCGCGGGGCTTTACCCGCACCGANATCGCCANCGCCCTGGGCATCGCCGCCAACACCGTGGCCACCTACACCAAGAGCATCTATCGNAAGCTGGGNGTGTCCGGCCGCGCCGAAGCCGCNCTTGAGGCGGTGCGGCTTGGTGTGGTGAAACAGGATGGCTGACTCGTCACGGACGAATAAATGATAATCGGAATAACAGGGTTGGCCCCGCAGCAGCGGTTAATCATCGTTACCTTAATGGCTGTGNTCGTCACAGCGCTCTCCATCGCCTATGTTCTCAGCGTCCCGCAGCTTGGCATCNATTGGAAAGCGGATTTCGAACGCAATGTGCTGGTGGTCGAGAACGTATCTCCGGACAGCCCCAATCACGGGAAAGTGGTTCCTGGCGAGCGCGCCGTCGCGGTAAAGCAGGACAACGGCGGACTGATCCCTCTGTTCGCGGATACCATCCATGAAGATCCGGATCTGCTCTCCTATCAGCGATACAACATTCTTCTGGAGCAGCAGAATCGGCTAATCGAAGAGCTTGAAGACGGGACNATNAACGTTATCACTTCGGACCAGAGGGTGGTGACGCTTACCGCGGAACAGCAGGCCGGTTCCGGCGCCCTCGCATACTTGCTGATCAAGGCCGGCTACGGTTGGGTCGCGCTCCTGGTAGCGGCGGGNATCTGGGCNTACAGCCCTGGCAGGATAGAAACCAAGCTGTTCTTTTTGTCCGGTGTCAGTATATTTTCCACCACCCTGACCCTGGGCACCTATGGCGGCCGTGAGCTCGCCATCAGCGGTGACGTGCTTGCCTTTTTGATGTCTCTGAACCACCTTGCGGTATTACAGGTGTCCGCGTCTCTCGTCGCCTTATTCTGGGTCTATCCGATTCGTCAGAGTCGCTTCCCAGGGCACTATGTGATACTGGCCATCGGCGTCCTCGCCTGGCTGAGTGATCAGTTCCAGCTGGCCACGAGCCCTCAATACACGGTTTACTCGGTTATCGTGGTGGGCTTTATTCTCGGTGTGATGGTACTGGGCAGGCAGTGGCGTCTTACCCGCAATCATCCGATCGAAAGAGCCTCTCTGAAATGGTGTGCACTCTCCGTGTTCACCGGCTGTCTGTTACTGACGACATTGATCATGCTGCCACCGGCATTGGGTGTAAGCCGCGGGTTGCCACTGTCGCTCAGCCTCATTTCGGTGCTGGTGCTTTATCTGGGGATGGCAGCGGGGCTGACGCGATATAGGTTGTTTGATCTGGAGCAGTGGTGGTTCAAGACCTGGATCTGGTTTTTCGGCGGTGTGCTGGTGGTGCTGTTGGACGTGGCGCTGATCTTTGGTCTGGGCCTGGCGGGCGAAATGGCACTGGCCCTGTCTCTGGCGTTGGCGGGCTGGCTCTACTTCCCGTTGAGGCAGGCGCTGATGAGCAGGCTGGGACGAAACCGGCAGAACAACTTTGACCTCGCTTTGAAGAAGCTGGTCGATAACCTTTTCTCCGCCAGCAGCGGCGGGCGCATTCTCTCCGCCTGGCCGGATCTGTTGGAGCAGACGTTTTCGCCGCTTTCGATCAGACCCATCAAACAGCCGGCCAATGCAAAGCCGGTAGCGGTTTCCAACGATGGCGTGCAGATGACGTTGGCCGCTCTTGATGTTGACCAGCCCGGCTTCCTGCTTGAGTTCGCCGATGACGGCCGGCGCCTCTTCAGTCCCGACGATCTGCGAATCGCGAGCCTGTTAAGAGCGATCAGCGAGCAGGCCCTGTTTACGGTGCGGGCCCGCGAAGACGGTGCCGAAGCGGAGCGACGTCGCATTATGCGTGATCTCCATGACGACGTTGGCGGCAGGATACTCAGCGTGCTACACAATGCGAGCGACGAGCGCCAGGCCAGCCTCGCCCGCAACGCGTTGCAGTCGCTGCGAGAGGCTCTGCAAGCCCTGGATCAGGAGTCCCTGAGCTGGCTGGTTGATTGCGTTCATGACTGGAATGATTTATGTCTCCAGCGCTGTAAGGAAATGGGCGTGCAATTACGCTGGTCGTTCAGCGGGGACCTCTACAAAGAGCAAGCGATAACGGTGCGTCAGCGCATTAACCTGAGCCGTATTATTCATGAGGCGCTCACCAATGCGTTCAGGCATGCCCACCCCGATTACGTCCAGGTGAGTGTCAAAATCGATAACGAAAATTTGTATCTCAAGGTGACCAATGACGGTGTGGTCGGGCTCCAAACGGAAACTAACAACATAGCAAAGCGCGGCCTGAACAATATGCGCACCCGCTCCGAAGAGCTGGGCGGGCACTTTCACTTTCATATAGATGGCTCCACCGCCACCATCGACGCTGTCATTCCCCTCGACGGCGCCTAGCACCCGCTGCGTTCCCCGGCCTCACCCCGAGTGACCCCGTTTGGGTGATGGGGCGGTTGTTCCCCGCCGCCTATGCTGACTCCGCTTGCCCTGGTCCACAGGACTCCATGGAACGACGTAGCGGATAATAGGGGAACAACATGAAAACCCGTAACCAATTCTCGGCGGCACGCGCGGGCGTGCTGGCGGTGGCACTCGGTGCTTTGTTAGCCGGTTGTGGTGGGGGCGGCAGCTCCAGCGACGGTACGGCGGGAGGGCCGTCGACTCCCGGTGGAGGAGGCGGCGGCGTCGAGCCCACCGAGCTGCCGGCCCTGGCCGGGCTGGAGGGCGACGCCGACAACCAGGACCTGCTCTATTTCACCCAGCCCGAAGGCGCCGACCCGGGGTTGTACGCGCTGGACCCGGCGGCGCCGGAGACTTCCATCCTGGTGGACGACCGGGTGCTGCTGGATGAAAACGCCTTTTCGCTCTCCTACGACCGCAGCTTCCTGCCGATTCACGAAGCCACCCTCAACGACGACGGTTCGCTGTCCGATTTCCGCGTCGACCGGGTGCTCTACTTCGACAACCGCTCGCTGCTGGACACCAACGGCTTCCATACCGCGGCCACCGATGTGGCGAACCCGCAGCCCGACCCGGTGTCCTCCGAGGACCTGATTCTGCTGACCAACGCCATCATCCAGTACGCCCTGGACGACGCGGACAACACCTCGGTGCTGTATGAGCTCAGTGACCAGGGCTGGTACCAGTTCCTGCTCAGCGACGATGAAAACACCGACCCCCTGCAACTGGCGGAGCGCTTTACGCCGGTGGCGCCGGTGCTCGACCCGGACCTCGGCCGGGGCGCCGGCTATCTGGTGATCGACAGCGACGACGACAACCGCATTAAACGGGTCGGCATGGACCTGGAACTGGAGCCCGGCCAGGTCACCATCGAAGGGGTGGCGCCCGCCGCCACCGCCCGGGTGTTGCCGTTGGGCGGCCCGCTCAACGACGGCGCCCAGTATCTGGTGATCAGCGGCGAGGACAGCCCCGGCACCGGCGGATTGTTCCTCTATCGCCCGGAACAGGGCGACGTGGGCACGCTCGAGCAGGTGGTCAACGGCGAGGGTGCCCCCCTGGTGTTCAATGAATCCCTGTTCCCGCCGCCGACCCCGGCGCTGCCGGCGCCGCAGCATCTCACGCGCAGCGCCGACGTTCTGTTTTTCGCCATGCAGGGCAACGTGCTCGGCTTTGGGGATTTCGACCTGGTGCGGGTGGAGGGCGCGGAATGGCGTCGGGTGGCCACCGAATCCAGCCTGGGTGAGTTTGTCATCGCCAGCGGTGACCGGGTGGCGGTGCACAGCGAAGACCAGGTGCTCAGCTTCGCGCTGGACGGTTCCGACCGCCGCGTGATCGACAGCGACGACTCCATGTTCGGCCAGGACATTTCCACTCCGGTGTTGGGCGCGCGCAACGGCTGGATCTTCTATAACCGCGACACCGGCATCGGCGGCGCCGACCGCTTCGCGGTGGCCAACCGGCTGGACGGCAGTGACCAGGTGGTGATCGCCGACGCTTCCTGGGTCGGCGCCTCGTCCACCGGCACCGCGCCTTCCGCCACCCAGCTCGACGCCATGGAAGTGTCCGAAGTCTTCATGCTGCGAAACGGCACCGAGCTGGCGGCGGTGAACGCGGCCATGCCCGCCGCCGGCGCGGTGCGCCTGGGCCAGCTGCCGGATTCCGCCGACCAGGTGCGCATGTACGGCCTGGCCCCCGGCCCCCACCGTCTGTTGCAGGCGGTCAGCTCCGGCGCGCCGGAGACCCTCGACGTGCTGTACGTGAACACCCGCCAAGAGGATTCGCTGCGGGTGATCAGCGAGCAGTCCAGCGGCGACGCCGACCAGCGTCCGGTGAAGGGCTTCTGATGAAAAACACGACCTTCGTTCTGTTGTGTCTGGTCGCCGTGCTCGCCGCCTGCGGCGGCGACTCGTCCTCCTCCGGCGGCGGCACCACCGCCGCCGGACCGGGGGCCGAACAGCCAGGGCCGGAACAGCCCACCCCCGAGGGCGGCGGTGCCCTGAGCGGCGCGGCGCAAAAAGGCCCCTTCCAAGCCGGCGCCACCGCGCGGCTGCAACGGCTGGTGAACGGCGCCGTGGACAGCGACAGCGCGGCGTTGGAAGCCACCGTGGACGAACGCGGCCGCTATGCGTTCCCGGAAACCGGTTTCTTCGGGCCGGCACTGCTGACGGTCAGCGGCTTCTGGTTCGACGAAGCCGAGGGCCAGTTCAGCGGTGAACCGGTGACCCTGAGCGCGGTGGTCTTCCTCGAAGAGGGCGAACAGGCCGCCGGCGCCAACGTCAATGTGCTCACCGACCTGATCAGCGAACGGCTGATGGCGGAGCTGGCGGAGCACAATGACGACTACGCCGCCGCCCTGGCGGCGCTGATGCCGGACTACCGGGCGCTCACCGGCCTGCGCCGGCCGCCGGGCCAGCTGGACATGCTGGCCGGCTTTATTCCCGGCGAAACCCTGGAGGTGGGGCTCTACCAGGAGGTGCGGGTGCTGCCGTTGCTCAGCGCGGCGGTGGCGGAAAACGGCCTGCCCGCCCTGGCGGCGGCGCGCGCCGGCTTTGCCCGGAACGGCGCCGACGACGAGGACACCGTGGCGTTCTGGGACGCCATGAAAACCGGCTACGGCACCCTGCTCGCCGACTACCCGGATGAAGAAGCCCTGGTGGCCGCGATCCAGCAAAACCTGTCGGCCCAGTACCCGCTCAATGACGGCGAAGGGTTTCCACCGGCGTCCCTGGGGGCGCTCTCGGAAGCGCTGGGCTTCGCGCCGGCCTGTTCCCAGGGGCCGGACGGGGGCGAGGAGGGCTACCGTCGCGTCTGCGTGGACGCCGGGCCGCAAACCACCAGCCTGGCCTCCGGCGCCGCCAACGCCCGCGATTTTTACCTGGAAGCCCCCTACGGCGGTTCCTTCACCGTGCGCCTCAGCCACGGCGACCAGGACCCGGATACCGACACCATCTTTCAGTACCGCCGCGCCGGCAGCAGCGGCCCGGGCACCCTGCTGGAAGAGTGCAGCACCCGGCACGCCTGCACGGTGGCGTCCATGTCACTGCGTAAGGGCCAACGTGTGTATCTGCGCGCCATCGCCAACAGCGGCAGCGAGCGTTCCGTGTCGGTGGAAGCGATCCCGCTCAGCGACGGCCACTGGCTGGAGCCGGTGATCATCGAACCCTTCCTGGTGCCGCACCAGGGCCAGGTGGGCAGCCGCGACGGCAGCCTGGCGCCGTCCGACTACGCGGCGGAAACCGCCAACAGCCACGCCCATTACTTCCTGTACCTGGGCAACACCAGCGGACGCAGCCTGGTGGTGGACGAGTTTTTGTGTGGCAACGACATCCTGCCTGCCGGCCACAGCACCCGGGTACTGCTGGTCAAGCTGCTGGGCCGGGACACCGAAGTGGTCCGCGACAGCTCGGTGCGACGCTGCGAGGGCTTCCGCCATGACTTCGAAGCCGGCCAGGCGGGCCTCTACTACCTGCGTGTGAACGCGGACTACCAGCGGGTGTCGGGGCTGAGGCCGTCGTCCGCGCCGTACCGTTTCCGGATCCGGGGATTGTGAAAGCGGCCCGCGCGGCGCGGGCGGTGTGACGTGGCGGGGGGCGGTGTGGCATAATCCGCCCCCTTTTCGCCCCTCCACGCCACACCAATTCGGAACCCGACCTTGCTCACCACCGCCAATATCACCATGCAGTTCGGCGCCAAGCCGCTGTTCGAAAACGTCTCCGTGAAATTCGGCGACGGCCACCGCTACGGCCTGATCGGCGCCAACGGCTCCGGTAAGTCCACCTTCATGAAGATTCTCGGCGGTGACCTGGACCCGTCCTCCGGCAACGTGTCCAAGGACGTCAACGAGCGCATCGGCAAACTGCGCCAGGACCAGTTCGCCTACGAACAGTATTCCGTGGTGGACACGGTGATCATGGGCCACGACGAACTGTGGAAGGTCAAGGAGGAGCGCGACGCCATCTACGCCAAGGCGGAGATGACCGAGGAAGACGGCCTGCGCGCCGGCGAGCTGGAAGCCGAGTTCGCCGAGCTGGACGGCTACACCGCCGAATCCCGCGCCGGCGATCTGCTGCTCGGCGTGGGCATTCCCGTGGACCAGCACTTCGGCCCCATGAGCGAGATCGCGCCGGGCTGGAAGCTGCGCGTGCTGCTCGCCCAGGTGCTGTTCTCCGAGCCGGACATCATGCTGCTCGACGAGCCCACCAACAACCTGGACATCAACACCATCCGCTGGTTGGAAGGCGTGCTCAACCAGCGCGACTGCACCATGATCATCATCTCCCACGACCGCCACTTCCTGAACAGCGTGTGCACGCACATGGCGGACCTGGACTACGGCGAGCTGCGGGTTTACCCGGGCAACTACGACGAGTACATGACCGCCGCCACCCAGGCGCTGGAACGCAAGCGCGCCGACAACGCCAAGAAGAAAGCGCAGATCGCCGATCTGCAGCAGTTCGTCAGCCGCTTCTCGGCCAACGCGTCGAAATCCAAGCAGGCCACCTCCCGCGCCAAGCAGATCGACAAGATCAAGCTGGAGGACATCAAGCCGTCCAGCCGCCAGAACCCCTACATCGTGTTCGAGCAGGACAAGAAGCTGTTCCGCAACGCGGTGGAAGTGAAAAGCCTGGCGAAAAGCTTCGATGACGAAGAGCTGTTCTCCGGCCTGGATCTGCGCGTGGAAGTGGGCGAGCGCATCGCCATCATCGGCCCCAACGGTGTCGGCAAGACCACCCTGCTGCGCTGCCTGATGGGCGACCTGGAGCCCAGCGCCGGGGAAGTGAAGTGGTCGGAAAACGCCACCCTCGGCTACTACGCCCAGGACCATGCGGCCGACTTCGAGGACAAGCTCAACCTGTTCGACTGGATGCAGCAGTGGGGCAAGGAGAGCGACGACGAGCAGATCATCCGCGGCACCCTGGGCCGGCTGCTGTTCTCCTCCAGCGAGATCAACAAAACCGTGAACGTGATCTCCGGCGGCGAGCAGGGCCGCATGCTGTTCGGCAAGATCATGCTGCAGCGCCCCAACATCATGCTGTTGGACGAGCCCACCAACCACCTGGACATGGAGTCCATCGAGTCGCTCAACCTGGCCCTGGAAAACTACCCGGGCACGCTGCTGTTCGTCAGCCACGACCGTGAGTTCGTGTCGTCCCTGGCCACCCGCATCATCGAGCTGACGCCCACCGGCATCGTCGATTTCCACGGCAGCTACGAGGATTACCTGCGCAGCGAGGGCGTCGCCTGAGCGCACCGCGACAATTTGCCGCATTCCCTTTGCCCGCCGGGCCGCTAGGCTTGCGCACACTCTCGATGTGCCAGCCTGGAGGCCCCAGTGTTGTTTGTTGCCCGGTCCCGCTTTTCCCGCCACGCCCCCCTTGCGATCGCCCTGACCATACTGGCGCCGGCCGCCTGGTCGGCACCCTCCGGCCACCAGCTGGAGACGGTGCGCGTCGATGACGACGCCGCCGCCCCGGTGACGCCCACCACCACCGACGGCCGTCTCGGCCTGAGTGAGCGCGAGACCCCGGCCACGGTGAGCACCGTGGACCGCGAAGACATCGAACAGCTCGGCCTGCGTAATCTGATCGAACTGTACCGCAGCGCCCCCGGCGTGGCCGCCGGCAACATTCCCGGCTCGCCGGCCTCGGTGTCGATGCGCGGGCTCACCGATGTGGGCTACCTGTTCGACGGCGTGCGCGTGGCCGACCCGTCGCTGGTGTCGCGCAACCTGGACACCTGGAACCTGGAGCGGGTGGAAGTGCTCAAGGGCCCGGCCTCGGTGCTGCACGGCACCGGCGCCCTGGGCGGCACCCTCAACCTGGTGACCCGCAAGCCGGACCTGGCCGGCGACCGCTACGACGGCATGCTGGAGTACGGCAGCCACGACAGCCTGCGGCTGGGCGTGGGCACCAACCAGGTGGTCAATCCCAATGTGGCGGTGCGCGCCGACCTCAGCCACAGCCGGAGCAGCGGCTATGTGGACGACACCGATGCCGAGACCACCGCGCTGACCACCGGCATCCTGGTCCACGCCAGTGACCGGCTCACCCTGAGCGCCGCCCTGGATCTCTACAGCGACCGCTACGCCACCCCCTACCAGGGCGCGCCGCTACTGCCCGCGGACGTGGCCCGCGACCCCAGCGACGTGGTCTCCGGCGGCGGCCTGGTGCTGGACGAAGCGATCCGCGACAACAACTACAACGTGCGCGACGGCGAAATGACCGCCGCCAGCCAGTGGCTGCGCACCAAGGCCGACTATCAACTCAACGGCAGCTGGCGGCTGGTCAACGAGCTGAGCTTTTACAACGCCAACCGGGACTGGGCCAACTCGGAAGACTTCACCTACAACGACGCCACCGGACAGCTGGACCGGTTCACCACCCGCATCAACCACCACCACCGGTTCGCCACCGACCGCTTCTACGGAGTCCACGACGGTTACCTGGGCGAACGCCGTCACCGGCTGGCCGTGGGCGCCGAATACCAGTACACCGATTTCGACAGCCGCCGCCGCTTCGGCGACACCACCTCGGTGGACCCGTTCAACCCGGACCGCGGTGAGATGCCACCCAACAGCCCGGCCAACTACGGCTCGCGGGCCGACTTCGACAGCACCGTGTCCGGCGGCGCGGTGTTCCTGGAAGACGCGCTCAACCTGACTCCCAACTGGGTGCTGGTCAGCGGCCTGCGCTACGAATACCTGGAACTGGACCGGGGCATCGACGACCTGAGCGCCGGCACTCGGGACACCTTCGGGCAAACCTTCGAGGACCTCTCCTGGCGGCTGGGCACGGTCTACGACCTGACCAACAACGTTCAGGTGTTCGCGCAGTACAACCGGGCGTCATCGCCGATCGGCAGCCTGTTGCTCAGCAACCCCTCCAACGCGCGTTTTGATCTGAGCGACGGCCGCGCCACCGAACTGGGCGCACGCGCCGACCTGTGGCGTGACCGGGTCACGCTCACCACCGCCGTGTACCGCCTGAGCCAGGACGACATCGTCACCCGCGACCCGGCCAACCCGGTGCTGTCCGTGCAGGGCGGCGGCATCGAGGCCGAAGGCGTGGAAGTGGACCTGACGGTGCGCCCCCATGGGCGCTGGTGGATCAACCTGAACGGCGCCTGGAACGACGCCGAATACGATCAATTGCTGGGCGCCGGCGGCGAGGACCTGTCCGGCAACCGCCTCACCAACGTGCCGAAAACCACCGCCAACCTGAGCAGCGCCTACACCCTGGCGGCGCTGCCGCTGGCCCTGGGCGGCGCGGTACGCCACACCGGCGACTTCTACACCGGCACCGCCAATGAGTACCTGGTGGACGAGCGCACCCTGCTGGACGCCTGGGTCAGCTACCCGGTGGCCAGCGGCACCCTGATCCTGCGCGGGCGCAACCTCACCGACGAGTTCTACGCCGACTGGTCCGGCTACAGCGCCACCCAGGTCTACGTGGGCGCGCCGCGCACCGTGGAACTGGGCTGGACCGGCCGCTTCTGATCACGACCGGCCGTTGCCCCAGGGGGTTTAGCGGGCGCTGGCCAGCGCCGGCTGAAGCTCCGGGTAGACCTGCAGGGTGGCCTTCAGCACTTCCTGGAAGTTGCTCTTCTGGCCGTGCACCGTGGTCATCCAACGGGCCATGTCGTTGAGTGAGCGGAACGACAGATCCGACGTCTCGCGGATGTACTCCCAGCCGCCGGAGGCCTGGATGGCGGCGTCGCGGCCCACGTTCTGGCCCGCCTTGGAACCGGCCATGCCGCCGAAGAAGCTGCCGATCAGGCTGCCGCCGGGCACGCTTTCCAGGGCTTTGCGTCCGGCGTAGGCACCGGCCGCCGCGCCCACCGCGGAGCCCGCCGCCGAGCCCATCTTCGCGTTGATCGCCTTGTTCACCCACTCGGCGGTGACGCCGTCGCTGGTGTAGGGGCTCAGGTATTCACCGGAGTTGTCCTCAATCGCCAGGCCTTCGACCCGGGCCTGCGCTTCGGCCTGCTGTATCTCGGCCAGGGCTTGCTGCTGCTGCGGGGTGATCTCCGCGCGGGTCAGGGTCACCGTGCGATCGTCGCCACCGTCCTGGCCGGCCAGCACCAGGCTGACCGGCGTATTCGGCTCGCCCTGGACCATCAGGCGCACTTCCAGCATCGATTTGCCGCCCACGCTTTGTGGTTCGCCGTCGCCTTCGGCCACCGCCAGAAGCTGGTCGCCGGTGTGCACCTCGCCGCTTTGGTCCGAAGGTGCGCCGGGCACCAGGGTACCGATCACGACGCGGCCCTGCGCGTCGCTCGCCAACACCGCGCCGATCTTGCCGGACTCCTGCGCCAGCGCCTGTTGTTGCGCCTGTATCTGTTGCCAGGCCTGCATCTGGGCCTGCTGTTGCGGCGTGGCGCAGCCCCCCAGGGTTGCCAGCGCCGCCGCCAGCAGGACATACCGCGTTGCGTGAGTTATGGAAAAAGTCATCGTCGTTCCCCTACTGCTTGATTGATGTTGTTACGGCGCCATGCGCGCCATGGTCTGCAGCGCCAGTTCCCGGCCGGTTTCGGCCAGGGACACCGGCTGTACCCGTTTCTGATAGCCCCGATCCGTGGCCACCCACTGGTAGGGCGGGTCTTCGTCGTTGTCGCGCCGGCCGGTGCTGGTGAACACCGCCAGTACCGAGGCGTCGCGGGTGGACAACACCCGCACCTGGTAGACCGGCTGGTCCTCGAAGGAGGGACCGGCGGTGAGCTCCATGACGAAGTCGGCGTGCTCCGCCAGCGCGCGCATGCGCAGGCGGGCGTTGTCCGGCGACAGCCTTGAGAAGCTGCCGTCTTCCAGAGCGTTGTCGGTGAGCCGCGCGGCCAGGGCGCGGTCCACCACGCTGGCGCCGGCGCTGCGGAAGGTGGTGATCAGCCCGGACTGCAGCTCGTGGGCGGCGCGGTTATCCGTGGGGCGTTCGCCGTCGCGGTATTCGTTCTGGGCGGTGGCCTGGCCCTGGGCGTTGCCCTGGCTGTCGCCGTCCGGGCCGCTCGCTTCGAATTCGCCGCGCACGCCCACGGTGGCCCGTTGCCGGCTTTGCCAGTCGCTCACCCGGCTGGACAGCGCCTCGTTCCACAGCACCGCGATGCGCGCTTCGCCGTCGCCGCTGAAGCGGTCGCGGAAGCGGGCGGTGATGGTGTCGGCGTCGTCCCGGCGGCCGCCCGGGGCCTGCTGTTCCCGGTAAGCCTCTTCGCTGAGCGGGGCCTTGGCCGGGGCCATCATCGGCGCCGGGGAGTGGTCGTTCTGGGCGCCGGCGGTGCCGGCCAGCGCTAACGCCGCCCCCAGGGCCGCGAAGCGGATCAGCCGTTGTCGGTTCATCGTGCTTGCCTCACTTCCACGCGGTATTGCAGCCGGTCGGTGCTGACCGATTTTTCTTCGTACACGGCGCGGGCGTTGGCCGGCACCGAGATGCGCCGCCACACCGGGCGGGCGTCCAGGGGGCGGCCGCTTTGCGAGTAGAACGAGGTGCGCGCTTCCACCATGTAGTTGAAGTCGGTGTGGTTGCGCAGCTCCACCCACACCTGGGAGGTGCCGGTGTCGGTGCGCTCGATGCCGTGGCCGGTGGTGGACAGACGCATCACGTTGTCCGGCCCGGTGAGGCCGTCCTTAAAGCGCCGGTTGAGGTCGTAGTCGGTGAAGATCACGGTGTTGTAGCCGGTGTCTTCGGTACGCTGCTGAAACTCTTCCTTGCTCATGCTGCTCTGGCAGCCCGTGACGACCAGGCCGGCGGCCAGCAGCGCGCTGACGATCAGGGTTTTCATAGTGACTTTCCTTCTTCTGTGGGGCGGCGGCTGCTGGCGAAGGCGAGGCCGTTGCCCCGGTCATCGAAATGCACGGGCACGGTCTCGGTGCCGTCCGGCAGCGGTTGCGAGGTCGCGTCCAGGAAACGGACTTCCAGCGGCCCGGCGCCGGGCGCCAGACGCAGGGTGGTGACATGCAGGCCGTCCGGCAGGCGCTGCCAGTAGCGGGTGTCCGCCTCGGTGCGCGAACGCGCGGACAAACCCTGGGCGGCCACGCCGATGGCGGTCACGGTATGAAAGCCGGCCGCCAGACCGCCGCCGGCGGCCATGCTCAGGCCGGCCACGGCGCTGTTGCCGCTGGCCGCGGTGAGCACGTCGCCGGTGGCCTGGGTGTTCTTCTTGAACTGCACCTTGCCTTCGATAATGCGGTCCACGGTGCGCCCGCCCCGTGTGGAGGCCTGGAAGAACACGTCCTCAACCGGGAACAGGGCGACGCTGTCACCACCGTGCATAAGCTCCGCCCCCTGGGCGCGGATCCGCTTGCCGCGCCGGTAGACCAGCTCGTAATGGCCGACGCCGTCGGCCAGCTTGCGCGGCGCGGTGCCGGTTTCGGCGATCACCAGGGTGTTGTGGTCGGCGGCGGGCACCGGGCCGTCCGGGCGGAACTGCCGGTACTCCTCGAAGTGCTGCTCGGCCAGGGTGTTACTGCCGGCCAGCTTGGCGGACCAGCCCGCCAGATAGATCAGCGAGGCGAAATCCGTGGTGTTCTGCTCTTCCTCGGCGAAGGCGTCCTGCAGCAGCCCGCTGATAAAGCTGGCGCGGGCGTTGCCGTAATCGCCGTCGCGCAGGAACAGCAGGCCCCGGTAATAGAACACCATGGAGCGTTCATAGGGCTCGCCCTTGAAGTCCTTTTCGCCTTCCTCGTACCACAGGCTGCGCGCCCGGTGGGCCGCCTCGTTATCGGCGTAGACGCTTTCGATATTGGCGATGGCCCGGTCCAGCGCCGCCTTGGACAAGTCGTAGTGCCCCTGATGGAAGGCGGCGGCGCCGATCTCCATCAGGTTGAGCACCTCGTTGCGGCGGCCTTCCTCGAACAGGTCCTGGTAGAGCGGCTGCAGGGCGGCGGGCTTGCTGGCCACCACTGCCTGCTGGTCCGGGTCCAGGGCGCGGGTTTCGTATTGGGTGGGCCCGGTGGCGCAACCGGCGAGCAGCAAGGCGGCGGCCAGCGGCGCCCCGACCTTAGCGATAAAGCACATTGTCCTGGCTCGCCTTCTTCATCTCATAAGAGCCGCTCCAGACAATGGTGCCCAGCTCCAGGTCGATCATCTCGAACGTCACCTGGTGGTAGCGCGAGCGCGTCTGGCTGTTGCGGTCCATGGCGTCCAGCGAGGCGATGCGCCCGCCCAGCCGGTAGTCACCGCCGGCGGTGGCCTGCGTCTGGCGAATGGTGCCGCCGTCCACCGCGCCGTCGCGCTTGAGCTCGCGCTCCTTCTCCACCATGTCCGCGAAATGCCGGCCCACGAACACCATGCGGCCGTTGGCGGCGCGGTTCAGCTCCACGCGCAGACGGTCGGTGAGCAGGTTGGTATTGATGATCGAAGAGCTTTCGTTCTTGAAATATTCGTTGTCGATGATGATCCGCGGCGGCACGTCCCGCGCCGCCAGAATGCGGTTGGAGAGCATGTCCCGCATCATCTCGTCGGTCATCGCCACCACGTCCTGGGACTCGATGCCGACCCCCTGAACGCGTCCCGAGGAAGACGGGTCCTCGTACACCGAGGCCTGGCCGGCCACGTTATCCACCTGCGAGGACGGCGTGCATCCCCCCATCACCATCAAGGCCCCCAGGCCCGCCATCAGATGACGTCTCTTCATGTCCTGCTCCGTCTTGTTGTATGCGCCGGTGACAGACACCGGCGTCCCCATGCGGGCAAGAGTAGCCAGGGCAGAGCAGGGCGCGCATACCCCATATGGGGTAAGTGGAGTGTGTTTCGGATCACAGTATTCCCAGGCGCCATCCCTAGAATTATGCAACGAAGCGCCTAGGTATCACATAACAGCAAGGGCGCACTGACATGGAATTTGGGGGATAAAATGGATAAGACCTTTCTCGCCGGGGCGGCCGTTGCCGCGATCCTGGCTATGGCCGGTTGTGGCGGCTCAAGCAGCTCCAGCAGCAGCGACGGCGGTACCGCCACACGCACGGCGCACTTCGTGGACAACGCCGTCACCGGCCTGCACTACACCTGCGGCTCTTCAAGCACCAAAACCACCGGGGAGCAGGGTGTGCTGCGCTGCCCGGACGGCGCCACGGCACGCTTTCTGATTGGCGATATTGAACTGGGCGAGGCCGTGGTGAACGGCAACACCGTGTTCATCACCCCGGCGGATCTTGCCGGCGAAGACGCCGACGAAAACGACAACACCGTGATCAATATCAGCCGCTTCCTGATCAGCCTGGACGCTGACCAGGACCTGGCCAACGGTATTCAGATCGATCCCGCGTCGCACCTGGACCTGGGCCTGGCCATCGACTTCAGCCTGGACCCGGTGGCGTTTGAAACCGCCATCGGCTCCGCGCTGGACATGCTCACCGCCGACTTGCCCGGCGGGCCCTATCCGCTGGTCGCGGAGGCGGACGCCCAGGATCACGTGGTGATGGCGCTGCATCTGACCAACGCCGGGCTGTATCGCGGCACCGTGCGCCACACGCCCGACACCATGAACGGCATGACCTTCCTGGTCACACGGGCCGGCGCGGTCTACGGCAGCAATCGGGCCGTCGATGGGCGCTATACGTCCACCGGTTTTGAGGAAGATCGGGACTGGCTGAGCACCGTCGGAAACGGCGAGGATTTCAAGATCGACGGCAGCAGCGGCGCCACTTACTTGATCGATGCCACCATCGTGAAGGGACAGGCATCCGGTCAGCCGGCGGGCGAGGACTACCCGCGTTTCGAAGCCTCCCGCCGCCTGACCTTTGATCCGCTCTATGATCTGGACCTGGTCCAGGAATTCGCGGACCTGCTGCCGCTGGCCATCGGCATCGGCGAGGACAAGGACGCGCCTTTCGTGATCGGCAAGGCGGGCCTGGAAGGCGCGCCGTTCGGTCTCTTTGAGGGTGGGCCGCCTTCCGAGCAGATTGAAAACGACGTCGAGTACGGCGATATCCTTGTCGCCGAAGTGGTCAGCACGAACGACCGCACGATCCGTCTGTTGGGCATGTCCATGGCCGGCTATCTGGTCGACGCTACCATTGACCTGAGCGACGCCGAGCCCAAAGTGGATGCTGTCTGGGAACACATTCACGAAGGTCGCAGGGGCAGAACGCAAACGTTCGTGCCCGCACCGGACCTGGAACCCTAGCGAGACGCCGGGCGCGCGGGTCCGTGCGCCCGGCTGTCGAAATCCAGACCGGGCATTCGACCAGGGGTATCCAAGACAACAGGAGACCCCCATGACCGGACAAACCATCCGCCTGCACCGCGTCCTGCGCGGCACCCCGGACCGCCTCTACCGCGCCTTCACCGACCCGGACGCCATGGTCAAATGGCTGCCGCCCTTCGGCTTCACCGCCACCATGCACGACAGCGACGTCCGCGAAGGCGGTAGCTATCGCATGTCATTCACCAACTTCACCACCGGCAGCCGCCACACCTTCGGCGGCACCTATGTGGAGCTCAAACCCAACGAGCGCATCCGCTACACCGACCAGTTCGACGACCCCAACCTCCCCGGAGAGATGCAGGTCACCGTTACCCTGAAAGAAGTGCTCGGCGGCACCGAGCTGCACATCGTCCAGGAGGGCGTGCCCGAGGTGATCCCGGCGGAGATGTGCTATCAGGGCTGGCAGGAGTCGCTGATCCAGCTCGCGCAGCTGGTGGATCCGGAGATTCCGGACGAGGGGTAAGTGGCTGGCCCCAAGGGGCTGCAAATGGAAGCATCCTGTTTGTTGCGTAAACGCTATACATGAAACTAATCTATTGCTTAAGCACGAAAAAGCAACTAGCAGGATGCTCCATGAATACGTTCCATCGACAACTCAAAATGCGTCGAAAGGCGCTGGGCTTACGACAGCTGGATCTCGGGCTGCGTTTGGGGATGCCGCGCCAGCAATATCAACGCTTAGAAGCGCAGGGGAATCCTCGGCTGGACACTCTGGAATTGGTTGCCAAGGGTTTGAACAGTGACGTCATGCTCATACCGCGGGAGAAAGTAGTGGCGGTCCAAGCTGTACTCGAAGGAAAAATAGGGCCGGGGGCTGAAAGTAATGCCCCCTCCTATAGCGATGATGAACCGTCGCTGTCCGATAACCCCTGGGTTGGCCTCCTAGGCGATGACCATTAAGCGTAGCCGCATTAATGGATGGTGCGCAGATATCCCTGGGCGGCTGGGGACAAAACTAATAAGCAAAGGGTCATCAGGCTTTCGGGCCTTCGAACAGCTCGTCGAGGCTGGCTTTGCCGTCGACGTGAACGCCGTCGCCCTGGTCCAATTGCACCATGCCTTCCTGAAGCTGTTCACGCAGGCGAGCCAGCTTGAGTTCGTTGATCCAGCTTCCACAGCTGGTGGACCCGGCGATTCCGAAGGAGGGTTGAGGCCGAGAGGAAGGATGAGGTCGGTCAATTATTAGAAAATAGCGTTGAAATCTAATTTTTGGACTCATATTATAAGACGGTAAGCCAAGGGACGGCAGATGTACAGTATTGATTGGACGAAAACAGCGATTAAGCAGCTCAGGAAGATTCAGCCGGAGAAGCAGCGCAAGGCGATTCTTGCTGCTGTCCGGCGTCTGGATAGCTGTCCAACCAATACGGCGAACGTCAAGGCTTTGAAGGGGCATGAGGTGGGCTACCGTTTACGGGTCGGTAACTACCGAGTGCTGTTCGATCTGGATGACGGTGTACGGATCATTACGGTTCAAGAGGTGAAAAAGCGAGATGAGCGGACCTACTGAAGCCACAAAAGGCAGCGCACAGATTATCCGCGATGCCAGTGGCAACCCACTGTATGCCGTGGTGCCGTTCGATGAGTATCAGGCGCTGCTTGACGCTGATGGTCACGTCACTATTCCGCATGAGGTCGTGGCCCTGATGATTGAGAAAAACATCAGCCCGATGGCTGCATGGCGCAAGCATCGCGGTCTTTCTCAGGCGCAACTGGCCGAGAAGCTGGGGGTGACCCAGGGGGCCGTGGCTCAGGCCGAAAAGATGGGGAACAAGCCCCACATTGAGACCTTGCGCTCCTGGGCCAGGGTGCTTGGCTGTGATGTGGCCCAGTTGACGGAGTTGACCGATTGAATGGACGTCAAGGCAGGAAACGGTTTAATAGTCTGTCTATTTGTATTGGTGTTGCTGCCTCAGTTCTCCACTGCAGAGTTATTTCTGGGCGTCACTCCTGGTGATTCCTGCGACGCTATTTATGAAATGGAAGTGGCACGTGGCGCCGAGCCTGGCTTGCCGCTGGAGGAAATGACCCGTCAGGGCATGCTGGGCTTCGAGCGTGCAGCCGCTCAGACACATGAAGTGAGCGTCTACCGTTGCCACGAGGGTGTCGTGACTTCCATCAGCCATGGCGTAGCGTTTGATAATGAGAAGGCGCAACAGCGTTACTTCCGAGAGCAAAGGCAAGCCATGGAAGAGAGGTTTGGTGCCCCCGAACTGGATACCTTCAACCTGAGTCTTTGGAAAAAGATGCTGCTTTGGTTTGAAGGTATAAATAAGACAGTAGAGAGCTTCAAAACCGTTTATTGGACCTCGACACAGCGAGAGTCCGCCATGCTCTACCTTACCGAGCGGCCTAACCAGGAGAAGAAATACGTGGTTTCCATGGACCTGAGTACGGAAAACGGAGACTCATCGGACTCCGTGCCGACGAGTGAACGGCGACCCAAGTAGACCCGCCGGGGAACGAAAAGCCATAGTCCTAACCGGAGTGAACCGTCGTTTTGCTTTCATTTCCGCCATAAGTTGGTGTAATTTCGGACCTGCATAACAAAATAATAACCGCCTGCCCGGAGAGGTAAGGCAAAGAAAACAGTGATTTAGGGGAAAGGGATGTCTTTCTGCAAGTGCGCCTGCCGGCCCGTAACCGGGCTGCGAATACCCACCTGCCATGCCGTCGCCCGCCGGGGCTGACCCTCATGGCCACGGTGATTCCCAGCCTCAGCACCATTCGCGGCATGACGCCCGGCGAACGGCGTTTGGGCCACCGCCTGGAAAGCCTGCTCGAGGACGACTACACCGTCTGGTACGACATCCCCCTGGGCCGCCAGCGCCGCTATCCCGACTACATCATCCTGCACCCTGGCCGTGGCCTGCTGTTTCTGGAGGTGAAAGACTGGAAGCTGGACACCCTCAAGCGCCTCACCCCGCGCGACGCCGAGATTTATACCCAGCAGGGCCTCAAAACCGTCAGTAACCCCCTGGAGCAGGCTCGCCAGTGCGCCCTGGTGGCCATAAACCGCCTGCAGCGCGACCCACACCTGATGCAGACCGACGGTCGATTCAAGGGCAACCTGTGCTTCCCGTGGGGCTATGGGGTGGTCTTCCCCAATATCACCCGCAAGCAATGGAACGAGGCCATCTCTGAGGAGGATCAGGAACTGGTGCTGCCCCCGCACCGCCTGATCTGTAAAGACGAAATGACCGCCACGGCCGACCCGGAAGCCTTTCAGGCCCGGCTATGGGGCATGTTCGAATACGCCTTCGGCGAAAAACTCACTCTCCCGCAAATTGACCGCATCCGCTGGCAGCTTTTTCCCGAAATCCGCATTAATGCCCCGCAGCAAAACCTATTTGGAGGAAGCGACCAGGACGAAGACCCAGTCGGCGGAGAAACGGGCGAAGGAAAAGAACTGGTCATACCGGATATCGTTCGCGTTATGGACCTGCAACAGGAACAGCTCGCCAAAAGCATGGGCGACGGCCACCGCGTCATCCATGGCGTGGCAGGCTCAGGCAAAACCTTGATCCTCGGCTACCGCTGCCTGCACCTGGCCCAGGCCGTCACCAAACCCATCCTGGTGTTGTGCTTCAACATCACCCTGGCCGCCCGGCTGCGCAGTTTTATCGCAGAGAAAGGCATCGAAGAGAAAGTACAGGTGCACCACTTCCACGAATGGTGCGGCCTGCAACGAAAAACCTATAACGTGGACATGATTAAAGGTGACGCACCCTACTGGGAGAGGGAAGTAGAAACCGTCATACAGGCCGTGGAGAAAGACCAGATACCTCGCGCTCAATATAGCGCGGTGATGATCGACGAAGGCCATGACTTCGAGCAGGAATGGCTCAAGCTCATTGTCCAGATGATCGACCCGGACACCAACTCCCTGCTGCTGCTCTACGACGACGCGCAGTCCATCTACAAGAAGCGCAGCCTGAAGTTCCCGCTGTCCAGCGCAGGCATTGAGGCTCGTGGCCGTACCACCATCCTGAGACTCAACTACCGCAATACCCGGGAAATCCTCAGCTTCGCCTACGACTTCGCCAAGGACTTCCTGCAAGCCCAGGATGCTGACGACGACCACATACCCCTCATCGCCCCGGAAGTCGCCGGCAGCAGCGGCCCTCCACCGCAATTCCGAAAATTCGACAACTTTAACGACGAAGCTTACTACATCGCGCGCTGCGTCCGTAAATGGCACGTCACCGGGCAGCCGCTTAACAACATCGCTGTGATATACGGCCACCACGGGCAGGCCGAGACTTTACAGCGGGCCCTGAGAGTGGCTGGCGTTCCCTGTAGCTGGCTAAAGACCTCCGCCGACAAGAAACGCTATGACGCCAACGCTGACAGCGTGGCGCTGCTGACTCGCCAAAGCAGCAAAGGGCTCGAGTTTGAGACCGTGGTGCTGGGGGGGCTGGGTGGACTGAAGGACGACGAAAAAAGTCTGGAGTATGAAGTGCGGCTGCTTTATGTGGGGGTGACTCGAGCGCGGCAGAAATTAATGATGACGGGAAGCGGAAACAACTGGTTCACCGTTAAGCTAAGTGATTTGAATGCTGTAATGTATTCATAGTATCTAGCTCATATGTCTGGTAAGAGCGCATAGGTCTTGGTATTTCTAAAGTAGGTCGTATGTTATTCATGCGATGTCATTACGTTTTAGGAGGGGGTTATGTTAGCCAGAGACTATCTGGTCAATTCGGAGAAAACCGAGGCGTTCAACTGGGAAGGTGATGGCTCTAAAATAGTTTGCTATGGTTTGATGGGAGAAGTTGGGAGCCTTCTGGAGGTATTAAAAAAAGAAATTCGTGATAAAAAGATTAGAGATGAAGTGAAGTCACAAGTCCACGAAGAGATTGGAGATATTATTTGGTATCTTTTCGCACTGGCAAGACGTTTGGGGCTTAAGGACGCTGAATGGCCCCATAGTAGATATCTATCAAAAAGTCCCTCTTCTTCTGAAAATTTAATATTCTCTGTTGCAGATGTTATCGGTGAGTTTTTCGAAAGTGATGAAGACAGGAACGACACGCCTCCCGGTGAGGGCTTTAAGAAAAAATTCGATGGCTGCCTTTTCGACTTGGCATGTGTCGCTCGCGAGTATGACACAAGCCTGGCTTCTATATCAGAACACGCGCTAAGAAAAAATGAAGACTTTTGGCTTGATCCGTATGGTCCAGCAAAGAAATTTGATGAAGAATTTCCGACTTATGAACAGTTGCCAAGAAACTTTATCGTTAGGTTTACTAGCGTCCGCATTGCGGAAAATGTGGACGAACTGATAATCAGCATAAACGGAGTAAACATCGGCGACAGACTTAGGGATAATACGCATGGCGAGTCTGGTTACCGGTATCATGATATTTTTCATATGTGTGGGGCTGCGTTCCTAGGGTGGTCGCCTGTTTTTAGGAGAATGCTAAAAAGAAAAAGGAAATCGTGCCCAAAGACTGATGAGATCGAGGATGGGGGAAGGGCGGCGGTTATTGAAGAAGCTATAGTCAGCAAGGTTTTTTTATATGGAAAGGAAAATGGATTTGTCAGCGTAAAAAATCCAGATATTGATTTAATAAAAGATATTATGAAAATGGCTGAGCAATACGAATGTGTCGATTTGAAAGCTTCCGATTGGAAGCTATATGTTAGATCGAGTTTAGCTTTGTTTGGTGAGGTGAAAAATGGTTTTGATGGTGAAGTAGAGTTTGATGCTGATAAAAGAAGCTATAAAATTCTATGATTCATGAAAGGCCATCGTATCTTGTGAAGTTATGGAATTGTATAGGGTTTCCATGGTAGCCGAGTTCAAAATTGTCCCTTAAATATTTTACAAGTTTGCTGCCTTCTGATTCATCAATGTATTTGAAATTCCGACCTTGAAATAGCGCATTGTTTAGTGGTGCAGCTGGTTTTATTGCATTTTCGCCAAAAAAATAGAAATCCTTAGATATAAGTACATATTTAGATTTCGTGTCTCTTTTGAGATTGTGGAGGTTAACTGTGCCATCTGGATTTGAGTGGTGGCTGTCACTCTGAATCCACTCTCCGTGACTGTCTCTATGGTATATATTATCACCATATGTCTGCTTCAGACTTCCGTGCAGAATGGGCTTTTTGCATTGGTACTGGGAGGATTGAAAGTAGTCGTCATACGTAAGCTTGTCAGTAACACGCATGGCCAAGATCAAGTAACCTCTACGTCCTAAACTGACTGCTCCTGATCCAAAAACCCAGTCGCCGACTTCAGCTGCGTTCCTAATTACTGGCTTGCAAGTCGCTAGAGTGCAAACACCATGAAATGGATTTGGGGCAAACCCATAGTCTCTTGCGATTACGTATGAAATATACTTCATTAGCAATTTACTCCAGAAGGGCCCCAGGGGCTTTCTCTATCTTCTCCGTCAGATGTTTCCCAGTTAGTGTACTTTCCTTCAAGGGCGTCAATCAGGTTCTTAGCTCGCCAGCCAACTACCGCATCTGCGAAGTTTTCTAGCGCTTCAGGTATCTCATGGTCGGTCCCGCCATTAAGGTAAAGGCCAACAATGACCCTTCCTTGTCTATTGGCTTCTTCGACTTCCCAGTTTACCCACTCTCTTGAATGGGTCTGCTTGCCGATTAAAACCAGAACGGCGCTAGACCAACGTATTCTATCTCGAAGTATGGATTTAATATAATCTGGATTATTTGCGTTGTTTGGCTTGCTTGCGTCAATGGAGCTGTTTCTAACCTCTTTCCCGTTCTTTTGTAGTAAGCTCTTTATTTCCTTAATTGAGTCATCATCTTTGCCGTGATGACTAATAAAGATATTTTGATTGACTGGCATTTTTCCTCCTTAATTTAGTTTTCGGGCCGCCCATTGTGTATGCTCTCTGGAGAAAGCGCTTTCGGTACTGACAACGAAGTTTGAGAACTCTTCGGGGGTTTTTATAGATAGTATTTTGCTGTGAGCAATTCCTATTTCTTGGGCCGTAAAAGAGTATGAAATCGATAGCTCGCGATATCTTTTTGCTTGTAGCCATGTGAAAGTGCAGCCAGCTAAAGTGGATAGTACAGAGATAGGAACTGCGTTATTAATTATCCAGTTTTCAGGTGAATTTACACTTAAGATAGCTATTATATTGATAAGGGCTGCTATAAAAAACCAAAATCTGGCAAGGTTTCTATGCTTCTTTCCTGCGCGCTGGTAATATAGCAGCTGGTCTCTGATTCTCTGATTTCTGTAAATGTTGATTTTTTCGTTCAGCTCTAATTGTCTAATCTCTTTCATCTTTTCGCTAATCATAGGTTTGTCGCAATGGCGAGTATTCTCTATGACGGCTTTTTCTTTGTCATTGATTAATATTTCTGAAACATCTTCTATGAATTCATAATCAAGATCTTCGCTGACGCCATTATAAGGGTCGCTGGACATCATCCAGCGCCAAGTTCTTGTTTTTACAGATTCAGCGGCAGCCCTTCCGTAATACCATTTTTCATCATATCGTAAGAAGTAAAGGGCGCAGAGGGATGAGGATGAAACAAGAAAAATAAAGAAGGAGACGAATTTAGGGTGATCAAGCTCGAAAAGCTCTTGAAGGATACTACCGGTGATCAATGTCGCTAAGTAGATCGCTAACAGCAAAAAGTGTACAAATTGCGATGTTTTCGCGTTTTCATCTGCCGCTTGGAAGGCTCCAGGGAAATCGCCTTCTGTAAGTTCCGGTATACCCATGTTTGTGTCGCTCATGAACGGTTCTTGTATTTTTCCTCAGATGCTTAATAGCGTAATTGTTGTAAAAAATTAATCAATAAGAAACTGGTGGATAGGTAGCCTTCCGCCCTGGATCCGCTCTATAGATGGGAACCGAATTGAAATGTTTGGCCGGCCATTGGTGTGACGGGCCACAAAAAAGCCCCGCCGGGAAATCCCGCCGGGGCTTCTTCATATCACCAACAATGAATAAAGCGAATTCTTAAACCCGCTCAATCACCGTGGCAATACCCTGGCCCAAGCCAATGCACATGGTGGCAAGACCGATCTGGCCGTCGTTGCCTTCCAGTACGTTGAGCAGGGTGCCGGTGATGCGTGCGCCGGAGCAGCCCAGGGGGTGGCCCAGGGCGATGGCGCCGCCGTTCAGGTTGACCTTCTCGTCCATCTTGTCGAGCAGCTTGAGGTCCTTCAGGACCGGCAGGGACTGCGCGGCGAAGGCTTCGTTGAGCTCGACGTAGTCGATGTCGTCGATGGTCAGGCCGGCCCGTTTCAGGGCTTTCTGGGTGGCGGGCACCGGGCCGTAGCCCATGATGGCCGCGTCACAGCCGGCCACGGCCATGCTGCGGATCTTGGCGCGGGGCTTGAGGCCCAGGGCCTGGGCGCGCTCGGCGCTCATTACCAGCATGGCGCTGGCACCGTCGGACAGGGCCGAGGAGGTGCCGGCGGTCACGGAGCCGCTGGCCGGGTCGAACACCGGGCTGCAGCTTGGCCATGTCTTCCAGGCTGGCGTTGGCGCGGATGGTCTCGTCGATTTCGCAGAGTACCTTGCGGCCTTCGGCGTCGTGGCCTTCGATCGGCACGATCTCGTTTTTCCAGCGGCCTTGTTCCGTGGCTTCCCAGGCTTTCTTGTGGGAGCGCACGCCGAACTGGTCCTGCTGTTCACGGGTGATGCCGTGCATGCGGCCGAGCATTTCCGCGGTCAGGCCCATCATGTTGGAGGCCCGTGCGGTGTACTTGGACAGCTCGGGGTTGAGGTCCACACCGTGGTCCATGGCCACATGGCCCATGTGCTCCACGCCGCCGATCACGAACACGTCGCCGTTGCCGGTTTCGATGGCTTGGGCGGCGCTGTGCAGGGCCTGCATGGAGGAGCCGCACAGGCGGTTCACGGTCTGCGCGGCGCTGGTGCGCGGCAGGCCGGCCAGCATGGAAATGTTGCGGGCGATGTTCATGCCCTGTTCCTTGGTCTGGTTCACGCAGCCCCAGATCACATCTTCGGTTTCTTCGATGCTCCAGTTGGGGTTGCGCGCCATCAGCGCCTGGATCAGCAGCGCGGACAGTTTTTCCGCGCGCACGTTGCGGAACTGGCCGTTACGGCTTTTGCCCATCGGGGTGCGCACGGCATCGACGATGACAACGTCTTTCGGATTCAAACTCATTTCAAAATCTCCTTTGCCCGTGCCTTACGCGAAGAAGGCTTCGCCTTTGGCGGCCTTGTCTTTAAGCATCTGGGGGGCTTCGTAGAGCTTACCCAGGTGGGCGTATTTGTCGCACAGTTCCGCGAACGCCTTGGTGCCGATGCTGTCGATGTAGCGCAGCGGGCCACCGCGGAACGGCGGGAAGCCGATGCCGTAGATCATGGCCATGTCGGCTTCGGCGGCGGAGCCGACGATGTTGTCTTCCAGGCAGCGGATGGTTTCGGTGCACATCGGGATCATCATGCGGGCGATGATGTCGTCGGCGTCGAACTCCTTGGACTCGCCGGTGACCATCGGCTTGATCAGCTCGTAGGTCTTCTCGTCGACCACCTTCTTGGGCTTGCCCTTCTTGTCTTCTTCGTACTTGTAGAAGCCGATGCCGTTCTTCTGACCATAGCGTTCGTTTTCGAACATGATCTCGGACGGGTCCTTGAAGTCGTGCTGCATGCGGTCGGGGAAGCCTTCGGCCATCACTTCGGCGGCGTGCACGCCGGTGTCGATGCCGACCACGTCGAGCAGGTAGGCGGGGCCCATGGGCCAGCCGAACTTCTGCATCACCTTATCGACCTGCTGGAAGTCGGCGCCGTCGCGCACCAGCATGCCGAAGCCGGCGAAGTAGGGGAACAGAACGCGGTTCACCAGGAAGCCGGGGCAGTCGTTCACCACCACCGGGTTCTTGCCCATCTTCTGGGCGTACTTGACCAGGGTGGCGACGGTTTCGTCGGAGGTCTTCTCGCCGCGGATCACTTCCACCAGGGGCATCATGTGCACCGGGTTGAAGAAGTGCATGCCGCCGAAGTTCTCCGGCTTCTTCAGGGCTTCCGCCAGGCGGGTGATGGAAATGGTGGAGGTGTTGGACGCGAGCACCGCGTCGTCACCCAGCACTTCCTCGGTTTCCGCCAGCACGGACTGTTTGATCTTCGGGTTCTCGACCACCGCCTCGACGACCACGTCGATGTTGGTGAAGTCACCGTAGCTCAGGGTGGGACGGATCATGGACAGGGTTTTGCCCATTTTGGCGGCGTCCATCTTGCCTTTGCTGACGCGCTTGGCGAGCAGCTTGGAGGCTTCGTTCATGCCCAGGTCCAGGGCTTCCGCCTTGATGTCCTTCATCACGATGGGGGTGCCTTTCAGGGCGGACTGGAAGGCGATGCCGCCGCCCATGATGCCCGCGCCCAGTACCGCCGCGTTCTTGATTTCGCGGCTGGCCTTGGCGGTCTTGCCGTTCACTTTCTTAACCTGCTGGTCGGCCAGGAACAGACCCACCATGGCGGTGGCCTGCGGGGTCTTGGCGACCTTGGCGAAGCCCTTGGACTCCACGTCCAGCGCTTCGTTGCGCTTCATGCCGGCGGCTTTCTGCATGGATTTTACCGCTTCCATGGGCGCCGGGTAGTTCTTGCCGGCCTGCTGCTGGACCATGGCGGAACCGGTCTGGAACGCCATCATCTGCTCCATCGGGGGCATCGGCAGCGGCTCCAGTTTTTCCTGGCGCTTGGCGCGGAAGTCGATCTTGCCGGCCAGGCACTGCTTCACCAGGTCGATGGCGGCGTCACGCACGTCGTCGTGCTTGACCACCGCGTCCACCATGCCGTCCTTGAAGGCTTTTTCCGGCTTGTGCTGGCCGCCGGCGGAGATCCACTCAATGGCGTTGTCCACGCCCATCAGGCGCGGCGCGCGCACGGTGCCGCCGAAACCGGGGTAGATGCCCAGCTTCACTTCCGGGAAGCCCACCTGGGCTTGTTCGCTCATCACGCGGAATTCGCAGGCCAGGCACATTTCCAGGCCGCCGCCCAGGGCGAAGCCGTTGATGGCGGCCACTTTCGGCACGTCCAGGTCTTCGAAGGCGTTGAAGATGTCGTTCGCCTGGCGGGACCATTTGGCGATCTCCGCTTCTTCCTGGGCGAACATTTCGGTGAATTCGGTGATGTCCGCGCCAACGATGAACACGTTTTTCGCGGAGGTGACGACGATGCCCTTCACCTGGTCGTTGCCTTTGAGGGCCTCGGTGGCCTTGCTCAGGTCTTCCAGGGTGGCACGGTCGAACTTGTTCACGGACTCGCCCTGAAGGTCGAACTTCAGTTCGGCGATCCCGTCGTCAAGCAGTTGTACGCTTACGGCGTTGCCTTGGTAAATCATATCGTTTGCTCTCCAGTCCCAAAGTATGCGGCCGGCCAGCCGCCTTGGTGAGCCTGTGGTTCCTCACTCGGGGGCGCCAAGTATATGAAAGCAAAGGGCATACATTCAGTCCCTTTTTGTGACTTGCCGGTCGTTGCAAGCCCGCTTCCCGCCTGTATTGGGTGCGGGGCGGGGTCTTTCAACCACCGGCGCTTTCAGCCATGAGGAGGATACAGCAAGCCGGGCCCGGAGTATCTTGACTCGGGAGGCGTCTATGCGGACCCTTGCCCGCGTCTTTCCGCCAGGCTGAATTGATGAGCGCACGTCCTTTTCCCGAGATCCGCCGCCGTACCCTGGACACCGTGCCCGACTGGCCCGGCGTGCCGCCGCTGCTGGCCCGGGTGCTGGCCGCCCGCGGCGTCACCCGGGAAGAGCAGCTGCAGCTGAGTCTGGGCCGCCTGCCGCACCCGGACGGCTTCAACGGCCTGGGCGCGGCGGTGGACCTGTTGCAGCAGGCCCGCGAAGAGCACTGGCGCATCTGTGTGGTGGGCGACTACGACGCCGACGGCGCCACCGCCACCGCGTTGATGGTGCGCGGCCTGGCCGGCCTGGGCTTCCGGCGCCCGGACTACCTGGTGCCCAACCGCTTCGAGTACGGCTACGGCCTGTCGCCGGCGATCGTCGAGCTGGCCCGGGAGACCCTGGCCCCGGACCTGATCATCACCGTGGATAATGGCATCGCCAGCGTCGACGGCGTGGCCGCCGCCCGGGCCGCCGGCATGCGCGTGCTGATCACCGACCACCACCTGCCCGGCGACCAACTCCCGGACGCGGACGCCCTGGTCAATCCGCGCCTGTGCGAGGACGGCTTCCCGGCGCGCAACCTGGCCGGCGTCGGCGTCGCCTTCTATTTACTGCTGGCGGTGCAGCGCCGCCTGGGCGTCAAAAGCCCGGTGCTCGACCTGCTGGACCTAGTGGCCCTGGGTACCGTGGCCGACGTGGTGATCCTGGACGACGCCAACCGCATTCTGGTGGAGCAAGGCCTGCGCCGCATCCGCGCCGGCAAGGGCAGCCCCGGCCTGCGCGCCCTGTTGCGGGTGGCCGGCCGCGATCCCGCCAAGGTGGTGGCGGCGGACCTGGGCTTCGCCGCCGGGCCGCGCCTCAACGCCGCCGGCCGCCTCACCGACATGAGCCACGGCATCGAATGCCTGCTGGCGGACAGCGAGGAACAGGCGCGCCGCTTCGCCGAGGAGCTGAACACCATCAACCGTGAACGGCGCGGCATCGAGCAGGGCATGCGCGACGCCGCCATGCTGGAAGTGGCGCGGCTGCGCGAGCGCGAGCTGCCCGCCGCGCTGTGCCTGCACGGGCCGGACTGGCACGAAGGGGTGGTGGGCATCCTCGCCTCGCGGGTCAAGGAGTCGGTGCACCGGCCGGTGATCGCCTTCGCCCCGGCCCGCGAGAAGGGCATGCTCAAGGGCTCCGGCCGCTCGATACCCGGCCTGCACCTGCGCGACGTGCTCGACGCGGTGGCCACCGCCCACCCGGAAATGCTGCACAAGTTCGGCGGCCACGCCATGGCCGCCGGCATGACCCTGCGCGCCGACCATCTGCCGGCCTTCACCGAGGCGTTCCGGGACGCGGTGGCGGCGGTGGCCAGCGCCGACCTGTTCGACGAGGTGGTGGAAACCGACGGCGCCCTTGAGGAGATCGACCTCTGCCTGGACACCGCGGAAATCCTCAGCCACCGCTTCCCCTGGGGCCAGGGCTTCCCGCCGCCGCGCTTCGACGGCGAATTTGAGGTGCTCGACAGCCGCGTGGTCGGCGAGCGCCACCTCAAGCTCACCCTGGGCCTGCCCGGCTGCGGCGGGGTGGTGGACGGCATCCACTTCAACGCCGATCTGGACCAGCTCGGCGACCGCCTGCGCCGGGTGTACGGCGTCTACCGCCTGGAAGTGAACGAATTCCGCGGCAACCGCAACCCGCAGCTGCTCTTCGAGCACCTGCGGCCCTTGTAGGCCCGATTCCACAACAGGTGCCTTGTAGGGGGCACTTTGCTAGCATTGCCGTTCGCGCCGCCCCGGCGTGTTGTACCCGATTCGATTCTCGCGCGGCCCAAAAGGCCGGCGATGTCTGGCAGCCCCTAACGGAGGGAAGCATGAAAACAATTCACAAACACCGCCTGGAAGCCGGCACCGATGTGCAGGAACTGCGCCTGCCGGAAGAAGGTGATGTGCTGCGCGTTGACTTTATCCAGCAGGAACGCGCCATCTACATGTGGGTGGAAGTGGACGCCGACACCGTCATCGACACCCCCAAGGAAGTGCGCCGCTTCAAAGTATTCGCCACCGGCAGCGGCATCCCCAACAACGCCGTCTACATCGGCACCACCCTGGATAACCTCAAACCCGAGGCCTTCCACGTCTACGAACTGGTGGACTGACCCCCGGTGCCCGCCGGCCCCGGCCTCGTCAGGGGCCGGCTGAAACGGTAGAATACGCGGCTTTTCCCATTCTATTGAAAGCGCACTGAGAACCTTTATGGAAGTGAATCCGCTGAGAACCCACCTCACCGACCTGGCCGAGCGCGTCGATGCGCTGAGGGGGTATCTTTGACTACGACCAGAAGAGCGAACGACTGGTCGAAGTAGAGCGCGAACTGGCCCTGCCGGACGTCTGGAACGAGCCCCAGCGGGCCCAGGCCCTGGGCAAGGAGCGCTCGCAACTGGAACACATCGTCGCCACCCTGGACCAGGCCGGTCAGGGCATCGGTGACACCCGCGATCTGCTTGAACTGGCGGTGGAAGAGGGCGACGAAGCCACCGTCGCGGAAGTGGAAGCGGACCTGCAGCGCCTGGAGCGCATGGTCGCCGACCTGGAATTCCGCCGCATGTTCTCCGGCGAGATGGACGCCTCCAACGCCTATCTGGACATCCAGGCCGGTTCCGGCGGCACCGAAGCCCAGGACTGGGCCGAGATGCTGCTGCGCATGTACCTGCGCTGGGGCGAGGCGCACGGCTTCAAGACCGAGCTGGTGGAAGCCTCCGACGGCGACGTGGCCGGCATCAAGTCCGCCACCGTGCGCTTCGAGGGCGAGTACGCCTACGGCTGGCTGCGCACCGAGATCGGCGTGCACCGCCTGGTGCGCAAGAGCCCGTTCGACTCCGGCGGTCGCCGCCACACCTCCTTCGCCTCGGTGTTCCTGTCCCCGGAAGTGGACGAGGACATCGACGTGGACATCGATCCGTCCAAGATCCGCGTCGACACCTACCGGGCCTCCGGCGCCGGCGGTCAGCACGTCAACCGGACCGATTCCGCGGTGCGTCTGACCTATGTGCACACCGACCCGGAAACCGGCGAGGAAACCACCCTGGTGACGCAGTGCCAGAACGGCCGCTCCCAGCACCAGAACAAGGACCAGGCCATGCGCATGCTGCAGGCCAAGGTCTACGACCTGGAGCTGCAAAAGCGCAACGCCGAAAAGCAGAAGCAGGAAGAGGGCAAATCGGACATCGGCTGGGGCAGCCAGATCCGCTCCTACGTGCTCGACGACGGCCGCATCAAAGACCTGCGCACCAACGTGGAAAGCCACAACACCCAGCAGGTCCTCGACGGCGACCTGGACCGCTTTATCCAGGCCTCGCTGAAGGCAGGGCTTTAAAAGGTTAAACACATGGCTGACGAACAGAACACCCCCAACGACGCCGCCCACGAAGGCGCCGACGAAAACCGTCTGATCGCCGAGCGGCGCGCCAAGCTCAACGAGTGGCGCGAAAGCGGTGAGGCGTTTCCCAACCACTTCCGCCGCGACAGCCTGGCCGCCGACCTGCAAAAACAGTACGGCGAGCTGAGCAAGGAAGAGCTGGAAGAAAAGAACATCCAGGTGGCCGTGGCCGGGCGCCTGATGCTCGACCGCAAAGCCTTCAAGGTGCTGCAGGACATGTCCGGGCGCATCCAGATCTTCGCCCCCAAGCCGGTGCAGAAAGACACCAAGCACTGGGACCTGGGCGACGTGGTGGGCGTGCGCGGCACCCTGTGTAAATCCGGCATGGGCGACCTGTACGTGATGATGGACGAGTACCTGCTGCTCACCAAATCGCTGCGCCCGCTGCCGGAAAAACACAAAGGCCTCACCGACACCGAGTCCCGCTACCGTCAGCGCTACGTGGACCTGATCGTCAACGAGGACAGCCGCCGCACCTTCCAGATCCGCTCACAGATGGTGGCCGGCATCCGCAACTACCTGGTGCGCCACGGTTTCGTGGAAGCGGAAACGCCCATGCTGCAGGTGATCCCCGGCGGCGCCACGGCGCGGCCGTTCATCACCCATCACAATAGCCTGGACCTGGACATGTACCTGCGCATCGCGCCGGAACTGTACCTCAAGCGTCTGGTGGTGGGCGGCTTCGAGCGGGTGTTCGAGATCAACCGCAACTTCCGCAACGAGGGCCTCAGCACCCGGCACAATCCGGAATTCACCATGCTGGAGTTCTACCAGGCCTACGCGGATCACAACGACCTGATGAACCTCACCGAGGACATGCTGCGCACCCTGGCGCAGGACGTGCTCGGCACCACCGAGATTCCCTACCAGGATGACGTCTACGACTTCGGCAAGCCGTTCGCGCGGCTGTCGGTGTTCGATTCCATCCTGCAGTACAACGACGACATCGACGCCGCCACCCTGGCCGACGAGCAGGGCGCCCGCGGCATCGCCGAACGGCTGGGCATCGCCGTGAAGGACGGCTGGGGCCTGGGCAAGGTGCAGATCGAGATCTTCGAGAAGACCGTCGAGCACCGCCTCAAGGACCCCACTTTCATTACCGATTACCCCACCGAGGTGTCGCCGCTGGCCCGCCGCAAGGACGACGACCCCTTCGTCACCGAGCGCTTCGAGTTCTTCGTCGGCGGCCGCGAGATCGCCAACGGCTTCTCCGAGCTCAACGACGCCGAGGATCAAGCGGAACGATTTCGCGCCCAGGTGGCCGAAAAAGAAGCGGGGGACGACGAAGCCATGTTCTACGACGAAGACTACATCACCGCTCTGGAACACGGCCTGCCGCCCACCGCCGGTGAGGGAATCGGCATCGACCGTCTGGTGATGTTATTCACGAATTCTCCCTCTATTCGTGATGTAATCCTGTTTCCTCACATGCGACCGCGCTAGCCCGACATCAGTGCGCATTAACGAATAACAAAGTGAAGGCCGTTATGAGTTCAGCCATTCAGTATCAGGGCCGCAAGGCCCGTCGCGCCGGCAGTGAACAACGCCGCCAGGCCATTCTGGACGCGGCGCTTAACATCATCGTCACCGACGGCATCCGCGCGGTGCGCCACCGCGCCGTGGCCCGCGAGGCGGATGTGCCGCTCTCCGCCACCACCTATTACTTCAAGGACATCTCCGACCTGATCGCGGACGCCTTCACGCTGTTCGCGGAGCGTGCCCTGGAAGAGGTGATCCGCCCGTTCCGCGACCAGGCGTTCGGCTTGATCCAGCAGTTCCAGGCCCAGGCCAGCCACCAGGAGCCCGACCGCGCCCGTCTGATCGAGTCGCTGGCGTCGATGACCACCGCGTTCATCCTCGACGAGGTGACCAACCGCCGCGAGCATCTGATCGCCGAGCAGGCGTTCTTCCAGGAGGCGATTCTCGACCCGCGCCTGCGGGGGCTGGCGGATCTGTACCTCAAGGAAATGTCGTCGCTACTGATCGACGCCTGCCGGGCGGTGGGGTCGGAAAGCCCGGAACTGGACGCGGAGCTGATCCACAGCTTCCTGCTCGCCACCGAGGTGCGCCTGCTCGCCCACCCGGAATGGGCCGACGAAAAGGCGCTCAACAAACGCATGCACCACCTTTTGGAGAAGCTGGTCCCCCATGGCTGAACAGTCCTCGGTGGAGTTGGAGCCGGGCTGGAAGCAGGTGCTCGGTGACGAATTCACCAAGCCCTACATGCAGAATCTGAAAGCCTTCCTGCGCCAGGAAAAGCAGGCCGGCGAGACCGTCTACCCGCCCGGCCCGGACATCTTCCGCGCCTTTAACGAGACCCCCTTCGACCAGGTCAAGGTGGTGATTCTCGGCCAGGACCCGTACCACGGCCCCAACCAGGCCCACGGGCTGTGCTTCTCGGTGCAGCCGGGCGTGCGCACGCCGCCGTCGCTGATCAATATCTTCAAGGAAATCGAACGGGACCTGGGCATCCCGGCCCCGGACCACGGCAACCTGGACGCCTGGGCGCGCCAGGGCGTGCTGCTGCTCAACGCGGTGCTCACCGTGCGCGCCGGCCAGGCCGCTTCCCACCAGCGCCAGGGCTGGGAAGAATTCACCGACCAGGCCATCGAGCACATCAACCGCGAGCGCGAAGGCGTGGTGTTTTTTCTGTGGGGCAGCTACGCCCAGAAAAAAGGCAAGCTGATCGACCGCCAGCGCCACTGCGTGCTCACCGCGCCGCACCCGTCGCCGCTCTCCGCGCATCGCGGTTTCCTGGGCTGCGGGCACTTTTCCCGCGCCAACCAGTACCTTCTGCAACAAGGCAAGGACCCCATCGACTGGTCCCTGTGAACCTTCGCATCACCGACCCATTAAGGACCCTTTCGGCATGACCGACAGTGTACAGTTCGAAGAACGCCCCACCGGCAGCGGCCACCTGATCGGCCGCGCCACGCTCAACGCGCCGCGCTCGCTCAACGCCCTCAGCCTGGAAATGATCGAAGCCCTCGACCGGCAAATCACCGACTGGCAGGCCCGCGAAGAGGTCGTGGCGATCTGGCTGGAAGGCAACGGCGGCAAGGCGCTCAGCGCCGGCGGCGACGTGGTCGCCCTGCACGGCGCCATGGTCAAGCACGCCGGGCAAAGCCGGAACCCGTTCACCGAGCACTACTTCGCCAGTGAATACCGCCTCGATTATCGCCTGCACACCTCCGAGACCCCGGTGATCTGCTGGGCGGACGGCGTGGTCATGGGCGGCGGCATGGGCCTGATGCAGGCCAGCCAGTTCCGCCTGGTGACCCCGAAAAGCCGGCTCGCCATGCCGGAAATCACCATCGGCCTGTTCCCGGACGTGGGTGCCAGCTGGTTCCTCAACCGCCTGCCCGGCAAAACCGGCCTGTTCCTGGGCCTCACCGGCGTCCACCTCAACGCCCGCGACGCCCTCGACCTGGGGCTCGCCGACCGCTTCGTCGACGCCGACCGCGAGCAGGTGCTCGACGCCCTGGCCGAAACCCACTACCAGGACGACCGCGCCGCCAACCGCCGGCAACTGCACCGCACCCTGCAGGATCTCGCCACCCGCCCGGACAGCCTCACCCCGGCGGTGATGGATCATCTCGACACCATCAACACCCTCTGCGACGCCGCCACCGTCAACGAAGTGGTGCACCGCATCCTCGAGCACAAACAATGCGACGGCTGGCTCGACAAAGCCCGCGCCACCCTCGCCGACGGCTGCCCGCAAACCGCCCACCTGGTCTGGGAACAGCTGCGGCGCAGCCGCCACCTGTCCCTGGCCGAAGTGTTCCGCATGGAATGGTGCCTGGCGGTGCAATGCACCCTGCACGCCGACTTCCGCGAAGGCGTCCGCGCCCTGCTCATCGACAAGGACGGCAAACCGCGCTTCCGCCACCGCGACGTCGACCAGGTCGACCCCGAATACATCGACGGCTTCTTCCGGAACCCGGCCGAAACCCACCCCCTCGCGGATCTCTGAGCCTGAGGGCGGCCTTGTGGGAGCGGGCCCTGCCCGCGAAAGGCCGGCAAAGCCGGCCGGCAGGCTCCCAGAGGCGCCTCCCTGGAGGGTCACACCGGGCGGTCTACCGACCCGCCGCCCGACGCTCCTCCTCGATGACTTGGACCAGTTCCTCGACCGGCAACGCCCGACTGCGATGCGCTCCGGTCCCGGCCCACAGGCTCTTCCATTCGACGCCGGCGGCCTTGCGCAACGGCGAGGTGAGCCGGTGCTGGTCCGGGTAGGGCGCCACCTCGGTGGGCGCCCGCCCGTCCATCCAGGCGTTGGCGATGCCCCGCGCCCAGCGCCCGGACACCGCCCGGGTCACCGCGGTGGCGTCCGGCCCGGCGTCGGCCAGCGCCTCCTCGACCTGCTGGCCGGCCATCCCGACGACCGCGCCGCGGTGAAG